>FWPV01002809.1_pt1 | contig 41249 bp, 35 predicted proteins | sample 2228371 | NCBI WGS metagenome assembly FWPV01 (sample SAMEA103939776, study PRJEB20133) | metagenome
CATTTTTTTAAAAGTAAATTTTTTACTTACTCTTGTTCTGATATTTATCGGCTGTGCATCAGTTGAACAAACAATTTATTTAGGTGATGTGGACGTAAACGCGCCAATTGTTCCCCCGCCGACACACATCAATGTTAATAAAGAAAGTGGAAGTATTACAATCTCTCCTCGTTTTTCCGTTGTTTTAGGTAAGAGTAAACTCTCCGGTAGAACAGATGGGAAATATGTTGGCTCTTTCAAAATCGATGACAGCACATATTATAGCCCGAGACAGCAAAACCTGGAATGGAATCCATTTAGTTATACTGCGGGTTTAGATCTGGATATTAAAGTTTCTAATTCTGTTTCTCTGTTTGGTGGAATTAACACTTCAGGCAACAGCAGCAAGAGTTTGATAGGTGGGAATTTTGGGTTGGGATTACATGGTCAAAGTGAAGATAGTCAGATAAGACTTGATCTTGGTTTCACAGTTCAGGAGTATGATTTTACTGCGATAACAATAGTACAAACAAAAACCACTTACATTTGGGGTGATACTGAGCAGACGTTAGACATTTATGCTGACAGGGGAAGTGTAACTAATATAAATCCATTTGCAACATTAACAATAAGTTCTGCCAACGATTCCGGTTTTTTTAACTGGTTTATTATTGGTGGATATTTTACGCAAAATCTTTTAGGATATGAACCGGGTTCTTTCAGCTTTCCATTATTTTTTCCACTTCCACTTGGTACCTACACTCAGATTGATAAAAGATCAGATATGATGACGGGATTTTTATATTTTAGTCCCGGCATAACATTAGCATTGAATGATCAGTTCTACATTTTACTCTCAACAAAAATTATGAAGGAAGTAGTATCAACTTCTTCTAAACAATGGATCGCTATGCCTGGACTGCAAATTAACTTTCAGTTATGATTTACTGAAGAATGTTGTACTCTCTAAAAATAGCTGACTGCTAAGTTATTTTTGAACTAATGAGAGGCTAAATATAAAATCATAATTTTATTGAAGCCTCTTACATTTTATTTTCAAGCTTCAGTGTCTGTTGTCTAACTAAAAATGTCAGTGTGAACTTATTTCAGAATCACTATTTAATACTTAATGCGTCCTTCAATTCTGGATTAAACCTGTCTGCCGAATGCAAGAATAAGAATAACACTTGTCCAAATAGTTCTTAAGCTTGTGGTAAGTACAGCTTTAACATTCTGTGCATCCTCAGTTTTCCTCACTTTTTACCCTCATTATTTATAGTTATTTTTTGCATGAAATATTTAAACTAATCTGGATTTAGTATGATAAAAATATCTGAAAAGAGATTAAAAGAGTTAAAGAAAAACTTCAAAGACAAACGGATAGCCATCATCGGTGATATGATGCTGGATATCTATTATTGGGGCGATGTGAAAAGAATCTCGCCAGAAGCACCTGTTCCGGTTCTTGAAGTTGAAGATGAAATCTTCAGATTTGGCGGAGCTGCAAACTGTGCATTAAATATTGCTAAACTCGGCGGCAATCCAGAACCTATTGGTGTGATTGGTTACGATAACTTTGGAACTATTTTTAATGCACTGCTAAACGAGGCAAACATTTCTCATCACGGAATTTTTGAAGACGATCAAAGACCAACAACAGCCAAAACACGAGTTATAGCTGATAGTCAGCATATCGTAAGAATTGACAAAGAAAGCAAGGCAGCAATCAGTGAATCAATACAGAAGAAAATTTTTGATTATCTGAAGAGCATTATTAAAAGTGTTGATGGAATTATTCTGCAGGATTATAATAAGGGCGTTCTATCAGATTCATTGATAAAACAGATAATAGATCTGGCAAACAGGAACAAAAAACTAATTACAGTTGATCCAAAGTTTAATAACTTCTTTTCATATAAAAATGTTACCGTTTTCAAACCAAACAGAAAAGAAGCTGAAGATGTTCTTGGAATGAAAATAAAAACAGATACAGATATTACATATGCAGGTTACGAGTTGTTAAAAAGACTTAATGCTAAAAATATTTTATTAACTCTTGGTGAAGGCGGCATCGCAGTGTTTGAAAAAGGTAAACCTGAAAAACGAATGCCTACCAAAGCAAGAAAAGTTGCAGACGTTTCCGGTGCCGGCGATACAGTCATTTCTACTTTAACTATGGCACTTGCTGCAGGTGCAAGCATAATTGAAGCATCATATCTTGCAAATTATGCTGGTGGGATTGTGTGCGAAGAAGTTGGAATCGTTCCAATTGAGATAGATAAACTTTTTGATACTATTATCAGGGAAAATAAATGAGTATCATAAAATCCAGAACAGAAATTATTCAGATAAGAAAGCAACTTAAAAATGAAGGTAAGAAAGTTGTTTTTACGAACGGTGTTTTTGATTTAATTCATTCAGGTCACGTAGATTATCTGGTTAAAGCAAAAGAAATGGGAGATGTGCTTATTCTTGCACTCAACACTGATGAATCTGTAAAAAGAATTAAAGGAGAAAAACGGCCGATACTTTTACAGAATGAAAGAGCTTTTGTCGTTTCAAATCTTAAACCGGTTGACTACGTAACTTTTTTTGAGGAAGATACTCCGGCAGAAATAATAAAAGATTTAATTCCGGATGTGTTAGTTAAAGGAGCGGATTGGTCAATTGATAAAATTGTGGGAAGAGATGTTGTGGAAGCAAACGGTGGTGAAGTTAAAACAATAGATTTTGTAAATGATCAGTCAACTTCAAAAATTATTCAGAAAATAATTAACAATTACAGTAAGTAGTGTCCAAAGAAAAAGTAAAACAAGAAACTGAAAAAATCATTGGCAGAGGAAGAAAAATTCTGCGTTATAGTGTAAATGCATTCATTTACACTTTGGTTGGAATTTTTATGCTCCTGATGATTTTATTCGGGATTTCCCAAACATCTTTTTTTAAAGACTGGCTGCGCGATACAATTGTTGAAACTGTTAACGAAAGTATTAATGGTAAACTTTCAATAGAAAATATTGATGGAACAATTTTTACATCTCTTCTTATCACAAATGTTTCTCTTACTGATTTGAATAAAGATACAGTTGTACAGGCAGGAAAAATAGAACTTAAAACAAGTCCGCTTAAAATCCTGTTTAAGAATATTTATGTAAGAAAATTTGAACTTGCTGACGCAAAAATTAAACTGATTGAAGAAGAAGATGGTAATCTGAATTTATTAAAGATTTTCCCTTCATCAGAAGAACCTGAAGATACAACCGGTTCTGAATTTCCATTCACGATAGAAGTTGCTGATTTTAAGTTAAACAATGTTGATTTCTCAATGCAGCGATACGATAAAGCAGAAAGCGGGCAATTTTATCCGAATATTACAATGGAAGATTTAAGGATTAATGATTTAAATGTTGCCTTCAGTGCTTTTGCCGATCTTAATAAATATGAATATCGTTTAACAATTGATAACATTTCATTCAAACCAAACTTTGAGTTTTTTAATCTTAAACATCTGGGAGGCACATTTCTTCTTTCTCCAAATGTTACCGGCGTAAAGCAATTAAAAATTATTACAGACCAATCCGATATTGAACTAAGTGCCGGAATAACTCAAATCGATTTTTTAAAAAACTTTTCTACTGAAAAACTTGGCGAAGCTCCGCTGCGATTTTCTTTGATTGCCAATAAAATGAACTTTGAAGAAATTACTACTTTCGTTCCGCCCTTAAAAATGCTTAGCGGAAATATTTTTACTGAACTTGAAGCTTCGGGAACATTAAATAATCTTAATGTTAAAACTATCTCTTTGAATTATGATAACACTTCGTTGAGAGCGCAAGCAAATCTTAAAAATCTTCTTGATGCCGATAGAATGTTAATTGATATGAGTTTTAAAGATTCTTATATCAATCCTGCTGACTTAACAAAAATGTTTAAAGGATTAACACTTCCTGATCTTACAGAATTTGGTGTTATAAAATTTGATACTTTAAACTATAACGGTAATCCACAAAATTTTAAATCAACTTTTGCAATATCTACCAGTAAAGGAAATCTGAACGGAAATGCTGCTCTTGATTTTTCGAATCTAGAGATGGTCTATAATGTCAACTTGTTTACAAAACGAGTTGATCTGAGTCCGTTTATTACTATTCCTACAAATCTTAACTCAAAGATTGTTATTACCGGGGTTGGCACAGATCCACAAAAGATGAAATTAAATGTTGATGGTAGTTTTAATGATTCATGGTTTGGTCAGAGTTATCTTAAAGAAACAAATCTTTTTACTGAAGCACAGGACGGCATAATCAGGAATGCGATTAAAATAGAATCGGACTCACTTTTTGCGAATATTGTTGCTAACATTGATTTCTCAAATCCAAACGATCCTTTATATGAATTAAATGGAATTGTAAATCAGTTAAACGTTGGAAAATTAGTGAATAGCGAATCTCTGAATTCAGAATTTAATTTAACTTTTGAAGCAGATGGGCAAGGATTTAATCCGGATAGTATGGATTTATTTTTAGTTACAGATATTAAGAACTCGCATTTTAGTGATTTTAATGTTGATAGCACACGCCTGATACTTGATATAAGAAGAAATGATAACGGCAAAAAAATAATCAACTTAATTTCCGACATAGCTGATTTAACAATCAGCGGTAATTATTCTGTCACTTCTCTCGGAAATGTTTTCTCAAAAGAAGCTCAGATAATATCGAATGCAATTGATAAAAGAATTGGTCCGATTTTTTATCCGGACTCTTTAAAGAGAAATCTAAATCTTACACAAAACGATTTGCAGGAAGCACCAATCTCTTCATTTCAAATTGATTACCTTGTTGATTTTAAGGAGCAATTAAAAATTAATTTTGGCAATAATCAGATTGAGCTTGATGGATTGATTACCGGAAATATGGATTCATTTCAGGATTCTATCAATTTTGATCTGAAAGCATATTTTGATTATTTGAAATACTGGAATCAAAAGGACCTATACTTTTCTGTAAATACTGAACTACAAAGCAAACTTTCAAATAATCTAAATAACCTGAACGATGGAAATATTGAATCATTCTTAAAACTCTCGGCAGAAAGAATTTATGCAGGTGCAAACATTTATGATTTAGTTTCAGAAATTTCACTAATTGACGATAAGATAAATTTTAGTGCATCAGCGGCTTATGAAGATAAGGCTAAAGCTAAATTTGATGCAATTGCCGTTTTTAATTATGATTCATTAAATCTGAATATCAATACTCTGGATTTATTATACAACAAATTCAAGATAACAAACAGAGATCCTTTAAGTATTTCTTATTCCGATAACTCAATTAATTTTGATGACTTCAAACTTTACGCTGCAGATGGAACTCTGACACTATCCGGAAATTTTGGACCTGCAGGTGAACACAATGCATCTTTGATTATCGAAGACTTTAGCGGAAAAAGAATTGCAGAAGATTTAATTGGTTTATCTCCGCAAAAAGAATTTAAATCTGATATTGAATTATTCGGAAACTTCTCAGGTAATTTTTCTGATCCGAGATTTACTTTAACAGCAAACGTAAATAATATTTACTTTGCAAATGGTAGTTTTGGTTCACTCGTATCTGAGTTCAGTTATGCTGATAATTCTCTAAACACCGATATAAAATTTCTTGACTCTTTAAGAAATTTTGAAAATCCGCAGATGATTGTGGAGGGAATAATTCCACTTAATCTCTCATCAAAAAAAGATTCCACATTAAATGCAACAGGTATGATTGATCTTACCATTCAATCAGATGAATACAATTTAAGTGCGCTGGCGGGAGTAATTCCATATGTGGAATTTAGGTCAGGTAAACTCGAAACTGATATTTATCTGTCTGGTACAATTTCTAAACCAATTGCGATTGGTTATTTCAGTATTAAAGATTCCAAGATTAAGTTGAAGAATAATAATCTGAATTACGATTTGAATACAAAAATCTGGATTGATGATGAAGTGATAACAGTAGAAACAATTGAGCTTAAAAATGAATTCGGTACAACATATGGTGGGACACTTAAAGGTGAAGGATCAATAATACTTAAAAATTTTTCGCTTGATTCCACTTATATAACACTTAATGGAGATTTGAAGGTTCTCGATAAAATTTCCAGAAGTGCAAGTCCGATGGCTTATGGTGATTTGGCTCTGAAAACACGAGGAAATATTATTTACACATCGCATAAGGGTAAATCATATTTGCTTTTACCCATAGATGTTACCGTTGCGGAATTAACAATTCCACTTGCCAGCTCAGCATACAGCAGCACATCTGGTTTTATTTACAGGTATTATGATTACAGCACCGGTAAAGACAAGTTAATGATAGAACTTGATAGTCTTATCCAGGTTTCGAATCGGACTATTGAAGAAAATAGAAAAGTAACTGAATCCGCAAAGTTTGATTACACTATTGATATTAAGCTTGATACAGAAGCAGAAATAACAATTAATCTCTCTAAAAAATTAGATCAGAATCTGGATCTTGTTTTGGAAGGTGATTTCTTTATTGAATCAGTTGAAGGCAAATCGCGCAGCGGCGGAGATCTGAAACTGATTGAAGGATCTAAACTTTCTTTCATTAAATCTTTTGATGCAAGGGGAAACGTTAGTTTTGAAAAACTTGATAATCCGATTGTTGATATAACAGCAACTTATAAAGACTATTATTATCCGGTGGAAACGCAAAACGGAGCAGGCTCATCTGAGCAGGAGGTTGCTGTTAAGATAAAATTAAAAGGTCCTTTAAGTGAACTGAACAAAAATTTTATATCTGATGAAAACAATATTGGCGTTTACATCGGAAGACAGGCAATTGAAGAAGACAAAAAAGATCCTACTAAGTCTGCTTCTGATGCAATGTTCTTTATCATTACCGGAAAGTTTACTGACGGTGCTTCACAACAGGATAGAAATGCCGTGGCTTCCACCGCAACTTCTCTGGCTGGTTCTGTAATTGGCGGCGTGCTTAATAAATATTTTGATGATTATATTAAAGGATTTCAGTTAAGGCAGACTGCAACTGAAACAAAATTCAGTCTCATTGGTAAAGCAGGTAAGTTCAGATATGAAATAGGAGGCTCTACAGATGTACTGCAGGATTTAAGCAGAGCAAATATCAAAATAGAATATCCTGTAACACAAAGACTTCAGTTAAGACTGGAAAGGAAAGAATCAGAGAATCAATTGAACTCTATTAACAGTCCTTTGTTTAATGAATTAGGTATGAAATATAATTTTGAATTTTAATGAAAAAAGAACTAAAAGCATTTTTTAATCACAATCAAAGCCGCGGATACAAATCCAAAGAGATAGCAAAAAAACTAGGCTTTATGGCTGATCACGAGTACGCCTCTTTGAAGGCAACACTTCATAAACTTTGTGAAGAAGGTTTTCTGACAAAAACCGGTAAAAGATTTCAGTTAAACCGAATTCCTCAATCCAATCGTTTAAGAGGAGTACTGGAATTAAATCAGAATGGATATGGCTTTGTTGTTCTGCAAAATGATAAGTTGGGTGATATTTTTATTGCTTCCAGAAATATTGGGACAGCATTTAATGGCGATGTTGTTGAAGTTGAAGTTTTTGCAAAACAAAAAGGTAAGAATGTTGAAGGTCAGATTGTTAAAGTTATTGAGCGAAAAAGAAATGAATATGTCGGTGCATTAAAGAAATCAAAAGCTCTTTATTTTATCTCACCTGATGATCCATCAATTCATCGCGATATTTACTTAGATCAATCAAAACTTGCAGGTGCAAAACCCGGGGATAAGGTTGTGGTTGGTAACCTTGTTTGGGATAATCCCATGCTTAATCCTGAAGCAGAAGTTATAGAAGTGCTTGGTAAATCCGGAAGTCACGATACAGAAATCATATCGATGGCAAGAGAATTTGACCTTAAGTACAAGTTTAATCCAGCAGCAATACGCGAAGCAGAAAAAATTAAACTTAGCATTACTGAAAAAGATTTATCAGAAAGGCTCGATTACAGAAATAAAAATGTATTTACAATTGATCCTGATGATGCAAAAGATTTTGATGATGCACTTTCAATAGAAAAACTTGAAAATGGTAACTTCTCTGTGGGAATTCATATAGCTGACGTTTCTCATTATGTAAGAAAAGATTCTGCTTTGGATGAAGAAGCTTTGATAAGAGGCAACAGCGTTTATTTTGTCGGTAAAGTTATTCCGATGCTTCCTGAAAATTTATCAAACAATATCTGCTCACTGGTACCTTTTGAAGACAGGTTAACATATTCTGTTATTGTTCAGATGACACCGCGCGGTAGGATTGTGGACTATAAAATCAACAAAACAGTAATTAACAGCAAAAGAAGATTTACTTACGCAGAGGCTCAAAAAATAATTGATGAACAATACGGTGATTTTGCTGAAGACATACTTGCACTTAATAAGCTGGCAGTAATTTTAAGAAGCAAAAGAATGAAAGAGGGCAGCTTTGATTTTATTACTCCGGAAGTGAAGTTTCAACTTGATGAAAATGGAGTGCCCGTTTCATATTCCTTAAAAGAAATGAAACAAAGCAATATGCTTATTGAAGAATTTATGTTATTGGCAAATAAGCTTGTTGCAAAACATATTGCGCTGCCGGCAGCAGGCCCGGTACTACCGTTTGTGTACCGTGTTCACGATTTACCCGATAATGAAAAAATAATTGAGTTTGCAAGATTCGTAAAAACATTGGGATATTTTTTTGACCCATCTGCTTCTGCAAAATCAAAACAATTTCAGGAACTTTTGAATCAGGTTAAGGGTAAAGAAGAAGAGGCACTTATTAATGAATTAGCAATTCGCTCTATGGCAAAAGCTGTTTATTCACCAAAAAACATCGGGCATTATGGGCTGGGGTTTAAGCACTACACTCATTTTACCTCGCCGATAAGACGTTATAGTGATTTAGTAGTGCACAGACTTTTATATAGTTACCTTAATGAAAAAGGTAAAAAATTATATTCATTATCTGAGCTTGAAGAAATTTGTGATAGTATCTCTGCAAGTGAAAGAAATGCAATTGAAGCTGAAAGATTTAGCATCAAACAGAAGCAAATAGAATATCTAAAGAATCATCAGGGGAATGAATTTTCGGCAATAATTTCTGGTATTACAAATTTTGGAATTTTTGTTAAAATTACAGATATGTTGGCAGAAGGATTAGTAAGATTAAGAGACCTTGAAGATGATTATTACATTTACGATGAAAAAAAATATTCAATTATCGGAAGAAGAAATAAAAAACAATACAGATTAGGAGATAAAGTTCACGTCCGGCTTGTTCGGGTTGATGAAGAAAAATCAGAATTGGATTTTATAATTTTAGATTAAAAGGCATTGCTATGAAACAAATAAAAATGATATTTATGATTCTGATAGTATCAGCAGGTTCAGTCTTTGCGCAGTTTGGAAAAAATAAGGTGCATACTAAAGACTATGACTGGTTTTATATACAGACAGATCACTTTGATATTTACTTTGCCAATGGCGGAGAAACCATAACAGAGTTTACAGCCCATGCAGCTGAAGAAGCAATTAAATCAATCCAAAAAACTTTTAACTACAGAATCAATAACAGAATTGCGATTATAGTTTACAATTCACAGAATGATTTTCAGGAAACAAATGTTATCGATCAGTATTTAAGCGAAGGTATTCAGGGCTTTACTGAATTATTCAAAAATCGTGTTGTAATTCAGTTCACAGGATCATACAAGCAATTCAGACACTTAATTCATCACGAACTTGTGCACGCCGTAATGAATGATATGTTTTACGGTGGTTCTATTCAAAATATCATCTCCGGCAATATATCTCTTCAATTTCCATTATGGTTCAGCGAAGGTTTAGCTGAGTATGAATCATTAGGCTGGGATGTAGATACAGATATGTTTATTCGTGAAGCTGCTATAAGTGAATATCTTCCGGAAATTAACAGGCTTGATGGTTATTTTGCTTACCGTGGCGGTCAATCGGTTTTTTATTATATCGCTAATAAATATGGCAGAGAAAAAATCGGTGAACTTCTTAACAAAATAAAAGGTATTGGCAATGTTCAGGAAGGTATTAAAGCCACGTTGGGAATCGATGTTCAGGAATTAGGAGAAAGATGGAGAAGAGAAGTCAAGAAGAATTTCTGGCCGGATATATCAATACGCGATGATGCAAAAGATTTTGCAAAAAAATTAACTGATCCAAAAAAGGATGATGGATTTTATAATACTTCACCGGCTTTGTCACCACAAGGCGATAAGATTGCTTTCATTTCAAACAGAGATTTTTATTTTGATGTTTACATTATGGATGCACTTGATGGAAAAGTTTTGGATAAAGTTGTTGAAGGCAACAGATCACCTGATTTTGAAGAACTTAATATTCTTACTCCTGGTTTAACCTGGTCACCTGATGGAAAAAAGATTTCTCTTTCAGCCAAACGATCTGGACACGATATTATTTACATAATAGATGTTGAAACTAAAGATCAGGAAACACTACCAATAAAATTGGAATCCATACAAAGTGTGGCTTGGTCAAACGATGGCAAATATTTAGCTTTCATCGGGCAGGATACACGCCAGTCAGATGTTTATCTCTATGAATTTTCAAGTAATAAACTTATCAACCTGACGAATGATATATTCAGCGATTTTGATCCATCCTGGTCCAGTGATGACAAGGCAATTTACTTTTCTTCCGATAGAAAAGATTATCTGACGAAAAAAGATATTCCTTCAAAGTTTATGATTCAGAATCACGACTATTCACAAAAGGATATTTATAAATATATTGTTGAAACAGGTGAAGTAGTAAGAATAACAGATATGCCCTACAGTGATGAAACCTCGCCACGTGAAGAAGCAAACGGAGAAAGATTAATGTTTATTTCTGATTTAAATGGAATAAATAACATTTACATCAAATCATTAATTCCGGAAGGGGAGAATTCTTCAATAGTTGATTTACCAATTAAACCAATTACAAATTCTCTAAGTGGATTATATCAATTAACACTTTCAAAGGATACAAAAAAATTAGTTTTCTCTTCTTTGTATGAGGCTAGCTTCACCTTGTTTTTAATGAATAATCCATTTGAACCAAAAACAGAGTTAGATACTCTGAAACCAACTCTCTACATCTCAAAGCTCGAAGAGCAAAGGAAAAAAGGAGTGGAGATTCCTAAAATCCTGGATGATAAAAGCATTGCTCTCGAAACCCCTGAAAAGGAAACTGAAGATCAGATAAAAATATTCACCGGTGATGTTATAAATGTTGATTCAACAAAATCTGCTACACAAAAAGATTATTCCAAATTTATCTTTGGTTCAAGGGATACAACACAAACCGTGGTATATGCTAACGATTCTTTATTTATGCCTAAAGATAATCTTGATGAAAACGGTAACTACAGAGTAAATAAATATAAAATTAATTTTGGACCTGATTTAATTTATGCCAACGCAGGTTACAGCACATTTTACGGTTTGATCGGAACCACAATAATTTCATTTAGTGATATGCTGGGAGACCATAGATTGGTGGGGGTAACTGGTCTTCAGATTGACTTGAAGAACAGTGATTACGGTTTAGCATATTATTACCTTGGTGGAAGAATTGATTATGGAATTCAGGGATTTCACACAGCACGTTTTGTAAATTTATTAAGAGGAGGTTATTCCAATCTGTACAGATTCAGAAATTACGGTGCCTATCTTTCTGCCAGTTTACCTATAAACCGATTTTACAGATTTGAGGGAGGAATCAGCTGGCTTAACGTTCGCAGTGAAAACCTGGATGATTATTCCGAACCTGAAGAAGAAACATCATTTCTTGTTCCTTCTCTTGCCTTTGTGCACGATAATGTTCTGTGGGGTTATACCTCTCCGATTGAAGGAACCAGATACAGATTCGAAGCATACGGCAATCCGGGAATAGGAAATAAAAACCTTGGCTTCTACACTTTTGCTGGAGATTACAGAACTTACCTGAGATTCTGGACAGACTATTCTTTTGTAATGAGATTTTCAGGAGGATTATCCGGCGGTCCAAATGCACAAAGATTTTTCCTTGGTGGTATTGAAAACTGGATTAACCGTTCTTTTGCTACTTCAGAAATTCCAATTGAGTCAAATAGTGATTACGCTTTTTTAACTGCAGCACTTCCGTTAAGAGGTTATGATTATTCAGAGATGATCGGATCAAAATACGTATTGATGAATTATGAACTAAGATTTCCATTGATTCGATACTTAGTCCCTGGTGCACTGCCCATATTATTAAGTAATATTCTTGGTGTAGCATACATAGATGCAGGAACAGCCTGGGACAATACAAAATCTTTACAGCTTTTTGGAAGAAATGACGGCGGAAGTTTAGTTACAAAAGATTTACTGATAGGAACAGGTGTTGGTGCCAGACTTTATTTCTTGTATTTCTTATTAAGATTTGATGTGGCGTGGGCATACAATATCGATGCATTCTCAAAACCCAAATTTTATTTTTCGATAGGCGCAGATTTTTAATAAACCGGATTATTTTTTATCCGGTTTAGTTACGTTTTTAATTTCACTAGTTGATTTAGATTCTGCAGGTTTTGCTTTTTCTAAAGAACTTGTATTAGTAGTTGTTTTCCCACTGTTTTTATAATCAGTTTGATAAAAACCACTCCCTTTAAATATTGGGCCTGCTCCCGGTCCTATTAACCTTTTCACTTCTCCCTTGCATTTGGGGCAAGCCTTTATTGGTTCAGCTTTGATAGATTGAAATATTTCGAAAGTATAAGAACAATTACTGCATTTGTACTCATATGTTGGCATAATCTCTCCTCATAATTTGGGCTGTAAAAATAATGAATAATTAAAAATTCTTCTATAAATTTGATATATGAGATTTTCTAAACAATGAAAAGATTCCATTGAAACAAGAATTACTGATTTTATTTATATTTTTAGTTGGACTAGCTGGATGCCTTAATTACAAGCAGGATGTAATAATCTATCCAGATGGCTCCGGGAAAATGCAAGTTGATTACTGGATGAATTACACTGACACAACAAGTTTATCCCAGATAATGAAGCTTGAAATTTTCAATCCAGATTCAATAAAAAATGAATTCTCATCCCCCTTCGTAAAATTTCTTAACGTTCAAACATATTCAGACACTACTGATTCTACAATCCATGCGTATATTGAGCTTGATTTTACTCTTATCGATTCTCTAAACACATTAAATGCTTTTGCACAGTCTCAATTTAAACTGGAAGATGGGGCAGCCGGGCAAAAAATTTTCAGTCAGTTTATTCCTCCGGTAACAACAGGATTTGGCATAGATGCAACAAAATTCAGAGTTACCTACATATATGATATCCGTGGAGAAATTATAACACACAATGCCACTGAAAAATCTGGAAATATTTTAACCTGGTCTTACACGCTGGCAGAAATTGGCAGGGGTAAAACTATCTCAGTTACTTTTAAGCCATTCAAATTAAAAGAAACACCATACTGGATTTATATTTTAGCAGGCTCTGTTCTTTTAATTGTTATATTCTTCCTTCTAAAGAAGCGAAAAGACTGATTTGAGTAATTTTTTAGAGTATTGGATTTATTGACATAACCTACCTGTTTGGTTATATTTGACGCCTATTTTTAATTACTTAAGCAATATTTTTCAATGCAAGCTAATGATTTCTTAGTTTTTTCCGGAAGCTCAAATCTTCCTTTGGCAAAAAAAATTGTCGAAGCACTGGGAAAACCTTTAGGAACATTGGAATCTAAACGCTTTAGTGATGGAGAAATTTGGGTAAAATATGGGGAAAATATCAGAGGAAGAGAAGTATTTTTAATACAATCTACAAATCCTCCTGCTGAAAATATAATGGAACTTCTGATAATGATTGATGCAGCTAAAAGAGCATCAGCCAGAAGAATTACAGCTGTTATCCCATATTTTGGATACTCCAGACAGGATAGAAAAGATCAACCGAGAGTTTCTATAACAGCAAAGTTAATGGCAAATTTGCTTACAAATGCAGGAGCGGATAGGGTTGTTACTATGGATTTGCACGCTGCGCAGATTCAGGGATTTTTTGATATTCCCGTGGACCACCTGTATGGTTCTTCGGTGTTTTTCAGTCATTTAAATGATCTATCTGAAAACCTTGCAGTCGTTTCACCAGATGTTGGCGGGATAAAAATTGCTCGTGCTTATGCAAAGATGCTTCATTCAGGTTTAGTTGTGATAGATAAAAGACGACCAAAACAAAATTTTGCAGAAGTGATGCATATAATAGGTGATGTTGAAGGAAAAGATATTCTGCTTGTTGATGATTTGATCGATACAGCAGGTACATTCGTGGCTGCTGCAAAGGGACTTAAAGATAAAGGTGCAAATAAAATTTTTGGCGCTGTAACTCATCCATTACTTTCTGGTGCAGCGTATCACAGAATAAATGAAAGCTGCATTGATCAAATTTATGTTACAGACACAATCCACTTTGATGAATCAGCATCAGATAAAATAAAAATACTTTCTGCAGCTCCATTGTTTGCGGAAGCAATTTTAAGAACATTTAATAACGAATCAATAAGTTCATTATTTAACATAGATAAAGGATAATTAGACCCGGAGTAATAATGGAAAAAGTAGTAATAGAAGCAAAGAAAAGAACAAAAATCGATAAAGCCTCAAGAAGTGCTTTGAGAAAAGAAGGAAAGGTTCCTGCAATATTTTATTCCAAGCATCATGAACCACAGGCTATCGAAATTTCTGAAAGAGCAATTCATCCTCTCGTTTTTACATCAAAAACTAGTTTGATATCGCTGAATGTCGAAGGACAGGAAGAGCAAGATTGCATAATAAAAGATGTTCAGTTTGATCCTGTAACAGATAAAATTGTTCATATAGATTTTCTTGGTCTCAAAAAAGGTGAAAAGATTCAGATTGAAGTACCTGTTCAGTTGGTTGGCAATCCAATCGGAATTAAAGAGGGTGGTGTACTTCAACACATTCTTCATAAATTAGAAATTGAGTGTTTACCAGCTGATATTCCGGAACATCTTGAAATTGATGTAACCAACTTAAAGCTTGGCAGTTCAATTCACGTAAGTGATGCTAATTTTGATAACATCCAGATTCTTAATTCACCGGAATCTGTGATAGCATCTGTAACTCATCCAAAAGTTGAAAAGGAAGCTGTTCCTGCTGAGGGTGAGGAAGTTAAAGAACCGGAAGTTATCGCTAAAGGTAAAACTCAGGAAGAAGAAGAATAGCAATCAGTGCGTGCCATCATCGGAATTGGAAATCCGGGTAATCGTTATGCCTTTAACAGGCATAACGTTGGTTTCCAGTTGCTTGATCACTACTCAGAAAAGAAATCACTGCTATTCAGAACTTCCAAATATGATTTTTATTTTGCTGAAGGGGAATTGAAGAATAATCCCTTCTTATTAGTTAAACCAACAACTTATGTAAATAACACTGGTTTAGCAGTTCTGGATGTTCTGCAAAATTTTAATGTAGCATTAAATGATCTGTTGGTTATTGTAGATGATATAAACTTACCATTTGCAGCAATCAGACTAAGAAAATCAGGCAGCGATGGTGGACACAATGGGCTGGGCTCAATTATCTATCATCTTAATAACGATGAGTTTGCGAGACTGAGAATTGGCATTGGTTCAGAAAAGTTGCCAGATAATTTACCTGAATATGTTTTATCTGATTTTTCAGAAAATGAATTTAATGAGCTTAAAAAGGTTTTTGATAAATGCTCAATCCTATTGGATGATTTTATCGAAAGCGGATTTAATAAAATGCTCAACTCCTATAGCCGATTAAATAAACTAGAAAATTAAATTGAAGTTTCACTAACTCAGATTTGAGGAGAATATCATGGATTTATTATTTCATCTCGTTCCGGTATTCGGAGTAATAGCTTTACTTTACACGTTCTGGCGATCAAGATGGATTGCAAAACAGGATGCAGGTGATGAGAAAATGAAACTTATTGCAGGACACATTGCAGAAGGTGCTATGGCTTTCTTAAAATCTGAGTATAAGGTTTTAATTGTTTTTGTTTTTGTAGTTGCTGTTCTGTTGGCTTATAGTGGAGCGAATTCAGCTGAGTCATCACCATTGGTGGGCGTTTCATTTGTTGTTGGAGCTTTCTGCTCAGCACTTGCTGGTTTTATCGGAATGCGGGTTGCAACAAAAGCAAATGTTCGTACAACTCAGGCAGCAAGAACAAGTTTGAGTAAAGCTTTAGAGATTGCATTCAATGGTGGTTCGGTTATGGGTTTGGGAGTTGTTGGTTTAGGTGTTTTAGGTCTTGGTGGATTGATGATTATTTACGGTGATTTATTCGGAATGTCTTCTTTTGAAAATCTTAACAAAGTTATAACTATTATTACAGGATTTTCGTTCGGTGCATCATCTATCGCTTTGTTTGCCCGTGTTGGTGGTGGAATTTATACCAAAGCTGCAGATGTTGGAGCGGATTTAGTAGGCAAGGTAGAAGCAGGGATACCGGAAGATCATCCATTAAATCCTGCTACAATTGCTGATAACGTTGGTGATAATGTTGGTGATGTTGCTGGTATGGGCGCCGATCTATTCGAATCTTATGTGGGTTCTATTGTTGGAACAATGGTTCTTGGTGCTGCTTTTTTTATAACACCGGAGTTTACTGAAAAATTCAGTGGATTGGGTGCAGTATTACTTCCATTAGTTATTGCAAGCGTTGGAATTCTTGCTTCAATTGTAGGAACCTTCTTTGTAAAAGTGAAAGAAGGAGGTAATCCTCAGAAAGCATTAAACTTTGGCAACATAGTCGCCGGTTCTATCATGATTGTTGCCTCTTGGTTTTTAATTAATTGGTTGTTACCATCAAGCTGGTATTATCAGGACCCTCTGTATGAATGGGCTGATCCGGTAAAAGGAAATCAATATACATCACTCGGAATTTTTATAGCTACTGTTGTTGGTATCATTTCCGGTGCAATGATTGGAATGATTACAGAATATTTTACAGGCAGCGGAAAAGCCCCTGTAAAAGGAATAGCCCGTCAATCAGTTACGGGTGCTGCAACAAACATTATTTCAGGATTAAGTGTTGGGATGTTGTCAACCGCACTGCCAATCTTGGTTATCGCTTTTGCAATTATTGTTGCATTTAGTTTTGGCGGATTGTACGGAATTGCAATCGCTGCAGTCGGAATGCTTTCAATTCTTGGAATTCAACTTGCTGTTGATGCTTACGGTCCTATTTCAGATAATGCGGGTGGAATAGCTGAAATGTCTGAATTACCGAAAGAAGTTCGATCCCGTACAGATAAATTAGATGCTGTTGGCAACACCACTGCTGCTATCGGTAAAGGTTTTGCAATTGGTTCAGCCGCTCTAACAGCACTTGCACTCTTTGGCGCATATATGACCTCTGCAGAAATCAAATCAATTGATATTTCCAAAGCAGTAGTGATGTCTGGCTTGTTGATTGGTGCAATGATACCATTTCTTTTTTCCGCACTCGCAATGCAGGCTGTTGGAAAAGCAGCAATGGCTATGATAGAAGAGGTCAGGCGTCAGTTTAATGTTATTCCTCAGCTTAAAGCAGCCTTAGAAGTGATGAGAAGAAATAAAGATAAAGAACAATCAGATTGGTCAAAAGAGGATATCAATACTTTTGAAGCCGCTCACGGTAAAGCTGAGTATGGCAAGTGTGTTGAAATATCAACCAAGTCTGCTATAAAACAAATGGTTATCCCCGGTTTACTTGCAGTTGTAATTCCCATTGTTACAGGAATTTTAGGAGGCAAGGAGATGCTGGGAGGATTAATTGCAGGGGTGACGGTTTCAGGCGTTCTTATGGCAATTTTTCAGGCAAATGCCGGCGGAGCTTGGGATAATGCTAAAAAGATGTTTGAAGAAGGCATAGAAGTTAACGGTCAAAAATATTTTAAGGGCTCAGAAGCTCATAAAGCTGCTGTGGTTGGTGATACAGTTGGTGATCCATTTAAGGATACTTCCGGTCCATCGCTTAATATTTTGCTAAAGCTTATGTCTGTAGTATCTCTTGTAATTGCACCATTAATTAAGTAGTTTTGTCTCGATTTTAAATAAATATTTTATTAACCCTGCTCTTACTTACCTGGTAAGGGCCATAAAGTCCATAGGGAGGTGATTACATACATGCGAAAAGGTGTCTACGAAAGCGCCATTCTGATAAATGCTGCATTAGATGATCAGCAAATCGAATCCATTATTACCCGCGTTAAAGACCTTATCACCAATAACAATGGTGAAATAAGAGAAATAGAAAATTGGGGCAGAAAACGTCTTGCCTATCCTGTTGCTAAAAGTAAAATAGGTTATTATGCAATCTTTAGATTTGATGCACCGGTTGATATTGTGGCAAAATTGGAAAGAGCTTATACTCTGGATGAGCAAATTCTCAGATTTGTTACTTTAAAGCTTAACAAAGATGCACTCGAACAAATCGAAAAAAATAAAACTCTTTCAGCATCACTGAAGGATGAAATTATTCCTGACGTCCTAGTTGATAAAACAGAACTGGACGAAGAGGAAATTGAAAATGAAGATAATGATAAACAATAATAAATTGATTTAGTTTGGAGGACTTAATATGGCTGATTTGAAAATGCCTGAAATAAATTACGTTATTGTAGCTGGAAATTTAACCAAAGATCCAATTTTCAGAGAGACAACTAACGGTACACCTGTTGTTAATTTTTCTATTGCATCCAACAGAAAGTTTAAAGACAGCACTAATCAATGGCAGGAAGATGTTTGCTATGTTGGTGTGGTTGCCTGGAATAAACTTGCTGAAAGCTGCAGAGACAGACTCAAAAAAGGTTCCGCTATTTTAGTTGACGGCGAATTACAAAGCCGAAGCTGGAAATCTGATGAAGGACACAACAGAAGTATCGTTGAAATTAAAGCAAGAAGAATTCAGTTTCTTAACAAGAGATTAGTCGGATCCGATACTAATGGTTCAGCTCAGGAAGATGATCCGGGATTTGCTGTTGATGATTCAGTTGATTACACAGAAGATACATTTGATAAATTTTTATCTGATGAAGAATCAGATTTAATGAAACAATAAGGTGCCTTAATGAAAAAAGAAATTAAAGCAAAAAAAGTTTGCAGGTTTACCCAAAACAATGTTTTATACATTGATTATAAGGATGTAAAACTTCTGCAAAAATTTATTACTGAACAAGGAAAGATTATTCCTAAAAGAATAACCGGTACAAGTTCAAAGTATCAGCGCGAGCTGGCCAAAGCAATTAAGCGCGCTCGTCATATGGCATTACTTCCATATGTTTCTGATACAGTCAGATAGTTTAATTAAGTGGAGAAAAAATGAAAGTTATATTAAGAAGAGACCACGAATCTTTAGGAAAAATCGGCGATGTTGTTGTTGTTAAAGATGGTTATGCCAGAAACTTTCTTATTCCCAGAGGTATAGCTTACCAGGCATTATCTGGTAATATAAAAGCACTGGAAGAAGAAAAGAAATCTGTTGAGAAAAGAAATTTACAGGAATTGAAAGCTGCAGAAAATTTAGCTGCGCAATTAGAATCTGTTTCTGTTACAATTCCCGTTCAGGTTGGTGAAGAAGATAAAATATTTGGTACAGTTACTACTCAAATGATTGCTGATGCTCTTAAAGAAAAAGGTCACGATATTGATAAAAGAAAAATTGAAATCGAAGAGCCCATTAAAGCATTAGGTATTTATGGTGTAAGCCTTAAACTACATCAGAATGTAAGTGCTAAAATAAAAGTATGGGTTGTTCGGGAATAGAATGCATTTAAAGCAAAAAAAGGGAATCATAAGATTCCCTTTTTTTATATAAAACATTTGGACTTAATTATTTCAGTTTCTTTTCCTGAATAAGTTTTGCAATGTGAGCAGTGCCCTTTTTATTAATAGTTTTTATTTCACTTGTTGTTAGTTTCAACGTCACATATCTATTAAGTTCCTGAACCCAAATTCTTTTCTTTTGCAAATTAGGTAGAAATCTGGTCTTGGTTTTATTATGTGCGTGTGAAATATTACTTCCCGCTACAGGGCTTACTCCACTTACCTGACATCTTCTGGCCATTATAATCTCCTTAAATAATACTGCTTCAAATTTTGAGCACCAAATATATAAAAATCGTACTTAAAAATTAAAATTTTATTCATCAGAAATCATTAAATCCTTTAAACTTTTATTAGTTAATAAAGTTAATTATTATCCTATTTAACTTGATTATGAAAAATTAAAGCGTTTTTTTTGTAATAAACTCACAAACTACTTATCCAAAAAGGGTTAATTATGGAATTTTTTGAGTTACATCCTGATAATCCCCAGCAAAGGTTTATAAATAAAGCCGTAGATGTACTAAAATCGGGTGGACTAATAATATTTCCAACCGATACTTATTACGGATTGGGATGCGATATTTTTAACAAAGATGGGATAGAACAAATCTCGCGTATTAAAAATGATTCGGATACAAAACTTTTTAGCTTCATCTGCTCAGATTTGAAAGATATCGCCCAATACGCAAAAGTTTCTGACTACGCTTATAAAGTTATGAAACGATTGTTACCTGGTCCCTATACTTTTATCCTGCCAGCTGCTAAAGTCGTTCCTAAGAAATTGTGGTCCAAAAGAAAGACAGTTGGAATAAGAGTGCCTGATCATGCGGTTACCATAGAAATAGTTAAGCAGCTTGGGAATCCCGTAGTAAGTACAAGTACAACAACCAGAAAGGGAGAAATAGTTACTGATCCTGTTGAGATAAAAAATATTTTTAACTCACAGGTTGATTTAATGCTTGCATCAAAAAATCTAATCTATAAACCTTCAAGCGTTATTGATTTAAGTGGTGAAGAGCCGCTAATCGTGCGTGAAGGTGCAGGCGATGTAAGTATTTTCAGATAATATTTATTGTTCTTGCTTTCTGTACACCTGAGTTGATGATGCTTGCTGGAGTGGAGTCAGAATAATTTCGTTTATATTTACATTAGGCGGTCTGTTTGCACAAAATACAACTGCTTCAGCAACATCTTCCGGAGATAGCGGAGTTACTCCTTTATAAACACTATCTGCTCTTGTTTCATCTCCGTGAAATCTAACCTTACTGAATTCAGTATAAACCATTCCCGGATCAACACTGCTTACTTTTATACCTTTATCAAGCATATCTAATCTGAAGGATTGTGATAATGCATTAACTGCAAACTTTGTGGCAGCATAAACATTACCATTTGTATAAACTTCGTGTCCTGCAGTTGAACCAATATTAATGATATGTCCAGTTTGTCTTTTTACCATTATGGGAGAAACTATTCGTGTAACATTTAACAAACCTTTAATATTTGTATCAATCATCTCATTCCAATCATTAAGTTTTCCCTCGTAAACTTTGTTTAAACCGCGCGCAAGTCCCGCATTGTTTATCAGTATATCTACATTTTTCCATTGCTCATCAAGTTCATTAAATTTTTTTTCAACTTCAGAATAATTTCTAACATCAAATTGAATAGTAATTACGTTGATGTTAAATTTATTCTTTAAGTCTGATGCAATTGATTCTAATAAATTAAGTCTTCTTGCACCCAGTATAAGATTTGCTTTCAGTTTTGCAAACTCATAAGCGCAAGCTTTGCCAATTCCGGATGTAGCACCTGTAATAAAAACAATTCTATTTTCAAGATTTCCCATATGATTCCATTTTTAATTATTAAAAAAACCAGGTAAAGTATAACCACATTGTGTGCACTTGTTATAAGAGAGGTTTACTTTTTCGATTGAGTACCAATTTCTTTTAATTAATAAACTTCCGCAAGCGGGGCAGTAAGTGGATTGATTTTTTGTATCGTTAACATTTCCCACATAACAAAATTTTATTCCCAGATTTTCAGCAATTTTTTTTGCTCGCAGAAGAGTCGAATGCGGCGTTGGCATTTTATTTCTCATTTTAAAATCCGGGTGGAATGCTGTAAAATGAAGCGGAACATATTCCCCAAGATTTCTTAGTATCCAATCGCATTCATTTTTTATTTCTTCATCAGAATCATTTTCATCAGGTATAAGCAACGTAGTCAACTCTATCCAAACTCCGGTCTCATGCTTCAGCCAAACCAAAGTGTCTAAAACATCATTTAAATGCGAGGATGTATTTTTAAAATAAAATCTTTCTGTAAATCCCTTAAGATCAACATTTGCTGCATCAATAAATTTGTAAACATCTTTTCTTGCGTCCTTATCTATGTATCCTGCCGTAACCATTACAGATTTAATTCCTACCTCACTTGCAAGTTTTGAAATATCAATTACATATTCCCCAAATATTGTCGGGTCGTTATAGGTAAAAGCGATTGATGGTGTTGAGTATTTTTTTGCGAGTGATATTACACCTTCAGGAGATGCTGATACAGAATTTATATCGTCAATTTTAGCTTTACTCATAGTCCAGTTCTGACAAAATTTACATCCAAGGTTACAGCCCGCAGTACCAAAGCTTAAAATGCTGGTACCCGGTAAAAAGTGGTTTAAAGGTTTTTTTTCGATGGGATCAATTCCAAATCCCGTAGGTTTGCCATAACCAACAGAAAATAATTTTCCACCTATGTTTTGGCGGATATAACAAAATCCTGCCTGTCCTTCGCCAATCTCACAATAACGCGGACATAATGTACAAAGAATTTTGTCTCTCTCCGTTTTATGCCACCATCTGGCTTCTTTGTATTGCGCGTGCTGCATAACTAAACCACTTCAAATCTTAACCAATTTGCTCTGCTTTTTTCTGAGTAAGGAGCACCAGCGGTAAAGATAACAAGATCTCCTTCTTTTACAAGACCACAATCGAGGATAAGTTTTTTTGCATCATCAATTGCAAGATGTTCTTTGTCAAACTTTTCGCGATAAACTGAAGTTACACCCCAGTGCAGACACAAATTATTCATCGTTGAGAAACTATTTGAGATTGCAATAATTTTTGCATTTGGTTTGTACTTTGAAATTATTCTTGCAGTTCTGCCTTCAAAAGTAAATACAACTATTGCCTGGGCATTTATTTGCTTACTTATTTCAACAACAGCTCTTCCAACAGAATCAAATAAATTTTCCTGAAGATTTTTTGGTAATTTATAATTAATAATCCTTTTATCTTCAAGATGCTGTTCAGCATTTATTATTATATCATTCATAATCTTTACCGCTTGAAACGGATACTTACCTATTGATGTTTCTCCACTCAGCATTACAACATCGGTTCCATCCCAAACGGCATTTGCCACATCAGATGCTTCAGCGCGAGTTGGAACAGGAGATTGTATCATTGATTCAAGCATCTGAGTTGCAGTAATTACAAGTTTACCCAGTTCATTACATTTTTTAATGATTGTCTTTTGAAGTACCGGGACTTCCTGTGCAGGAAGTTCAACCCCAAGATCTCCTCGTGCAATCATTATTCCGTCTGCAACTTCTATTATTGAGTCTAGGTTATCCACTGCTTCCTTTTTTTCAATCTTAGCTATTACCGGAATGTTTCGTCCTTTCTCTTTTAACCATTCTTTTAATTGTAAAACATCTTCGGGTTTTCTAACGAATGAAAGAGCTATATAATCTACCCGATGGTTTAGCACAAACTCCAGATCTTTAAAGTCTTTTTCTGTAATAGAAGGAGTAGACAAATTCATTCCGGGAAGGTTCATCCCTTTTCTTGCTGTTAAGATACCTCCATTGACAATTTTACAGATAACAGAATCAGATTTTTTTTCTAAAACGATTAATCTTATCAATCCATCATTTATTAAAATTGTATTGCCGGGCTGAGCATCTTCAATCAAATGTTTGTAAGAAGTCGAGATAATTTTATCATTTCCAAGAATATCTTTTATTGTAATTTCTATAGTGCTGCCTGTTTCCAGAAAAACAGATGGAGTTTCTAAATCGCCAATACGGATTTTTGGTCCCTGTAAATCAACAAGAATTGCCAGCGGAGTTTTTTCTTCAATACATGCCGTGTGAATTGAATTATAAAGCTCTTCAAATGACTCATAACTGCCGTGTGATAAATTTAATCGGACCGCATCAATGCCTGTTCTGATTAATTTCTGAACTGATTCTTTGTCTTTTGTTGCGGGACCTAAAGTGACTAATATTTTGGTTTTCGCAAAACTTTCCGAAACAAGTGTCATTTCTTTTTCTTCTTTGTTGATTGATTATCGTTTGATCTGAATGCTCTTGATTTAGCGTAAAGATCTCTGATTTTTTTCTCCACAAGATCAAATACACTTCCAGGCTGATATCCTTTAGCGGTTTTTGTACCTGCTTTTACTCCCGTTAAAATTTCTATTCCTTCTTCCACTCTTGAAATCGGATAAATGTGAAACTGATTATTTCGAACCGCTTCTATAATATCTTTTCTTAACATAAGATCTTTAACATTCTGAACCGGAATAATAACGCCCTGATCTCCTGTTATTCCCTGCAACTTACAAATATCATAAAAACCTTCAATCTTCTCATTTACACCACCAATTGGCTGAACATCACCCTTCTGGTTTAGTGAACCAGTGACAGCAATTGATTGCTTAATTGGCAATCCGGATAGTGTTGATAACAAAGCAAAAATTTCTGTACACGATGCGCTGTCTCCATCAACCATACCATACGATTGTTCAAACACAAGATTAGCATTGAATGATAATGGTAAATCCTGTCCGAATGTTTCTCTGAAGTAACCCGAAATTATAAGAACGCCTTTGTTGTAATGTCTTCCACTCATACCTGCTTCACGCTCAACGTTAATAATTGAGCCGCTTCCTAACGAAACGGTAGCAGTAATTCTGGTTGGTCGTCCGAAAGAATAAAAATCTGCATTGTAAACGGCTAATCCATTTATTTGTCCAACACGCTCACCTTTTGTGTCAATCAATATTGAATTGTCTTTAAACATTTCTGTTACTTTTTCTTCTAACATACCATGTCGTTCACGACCAAATTCATATGCTTTATTAACATGTGCGGCAGATACAACATTAAAACCGTCATCCTGTGCCCAGAAACTGGCTTCTCTTGCAATATCCGCAATTCTTGAAAATCTTAATGTAAGCTTGTGTTTTTGTCCTGCCATTAAAGCACTTATTTCTAATAATTCTGCCATTGCAGTTTTATCAAACTCCAGAAGTTTTTCTTTCTTAATTAATTTTTTAATCACTTTTGCATATTCTCTTAAAACATTTTCATTTATATCAATTTCATAATCAAAATCAGCTTTGATTTTAAACATCTTCTTAAAGTCATATTCACGTTCAGTTAAATATGAGTAGATAATCTGGCTTCCGATTAAAATTACTTTTGTATCAATATCAATTGGTTGTGGTTTTAAAGATGTTGCTGATAGTGAAAACTGAAAAGGGGATTCCTGAATTTCTAACTTGTTGTATGTAAGCGCACGTTTCATCGATTTCCATACACCAGGTTCTTCAAAGAGATGCATAACATTCAATACAAGATATCCTCCATTTGCTTTAAGAAGTGAGCCCGCTTTAATATTGGTAAAGTCACTGTACCAGTTACCTTTTCCGTCATTTACCCTTTCAATGGTGCCGAGTAGATTTGTGTAAGTTGGATTTGTTTCGATAATAACGGGGCAATTATCTGTTTCAGAGTTATCCAAAATTATATTTACTTCATAATCCCGAAAATAATCAATCAGTAAGCCTTCCTGCGTAATCTCACCTTCAGTTTTAATGCCTTTAAATATCTGTATATTGTTTAAGATATTTTCTTCAACATTGTTAAGATGATGAAGTACTGAATTAGAATTATATTTTTCTTTTAGCCCTTCAAAAATTCCTTTTACAACAACCTCAGCACTTTCTTTTTCAAGCACGGCAAGTTTTTCCTGAAACTCCTGAGTTATTTTCAATCCCTTCTTAAAAAGTATCTGAAGTTTTTGCTGATGGTTATTATAATTCTTGATAATCTCCTGTGCCTGCTCAACGGTAATTTTATTTTCTTTAATTTTTTCTTCTAACTGAAAAATGGGAACAGGTTCGTTATCAATTAATGGAATGATATCAGGTCTTATCTGATCCCCGGTTTTAATCTGACCTAATGAAAATCCTTTCTCGCGCAACTCTGCATCAAAGGTTCGCATCAGCTCCTGTTCCTGCTGATTGTATTCATCTATTATGTTTTTTCTTCTTGCAAGATACAGATCACTTTCCAGTGTTAATGGTATTCGTTGTTTAAGTACGTCGATTGCAGAAAGCAAATCCTGTCTGAATTCTTTTGCTTTGCCTCTGGGGAATTTTAATAATATCGGCTGATCAGGATCTTTGAAATTATTTACGTATGCGTAGTCATAAAGAGGGGGGCAATCGGAGCTTATTTTTTCAAGCATTTGCTTAACGGTTGTTGCCTTTCCTGATCCGGATAGTCCTGCGATATAAATATTGTAGCCGGGGCTGCGTAAATCCACACCAAGTCTGATCGCTTTTAATGCGCGCTCTTGTCCCATTATTCCTTCAATAGGATCGATGTCTTCGGTAGATTCAAATTCAAAAATATCCGGGTCGCAAATCCACCTTAGTTCTTCTGGTTTTAGTTCTCTATGTTTGGATGGTTTAGGTGATGCCATTTTATGCCTGCCAATAAGTGATTTTAGAAGAGATATAATTCATTCTTATTTTTGTATTGAAAATCTAATTAATATGACAGCGAATTTCAAAGATGAATAAAGTAGAAATACGAAAATATTTTCCTCATCTGGAAAAAGGTTTTATTTATTTTAATCACGCATCAACGGGACCTGTATCTACACCGGTTATCGACCGACTGACTAAACTGCTTAAAGAAAAAAGCGAAGATAAAATGGATGATTACACCGGATTTCTGAAGGTAGTTGATGAAACAAGAGATATCTTATCGAAAATGATAAACTGTAATTCCGAGAGGATTGCCTTTGTTGATAACACATCTAACGGATTGAATATACTTGCGCAGAGTATCAGTTGGAAAAAAGGCGACAGAATATTATTGAATGATGTTGAATTCCCCGCAAATGTTTATCCATTCCTAAATCTAAAGAAATACGGAGTGGAAGTTGATTTTGTAAAATCCTCTAACGGAATTGTAACCGCAGAACAAATTATTAATTCTGTAAAACCGGAAACAAAATTAATTTCAGTAAGCTTTGTACAATTTCTGTCCGGTTACAAAGCTGATCTAGAAATGATTGGAAATTATTGCCGTGCCAATAATATTATTTTTTGTGTTGATGGTATTCAGGGAATTGGCACACAACCCATTGATGTTACAGATTATAAAATTGATTTTCTTTCCTGCGGAACACAAAAATGGTTGATGGGTATGCAGGGACTTGCTTTTATTTATATTGATAAAGAACTTCAGAAGAAATTAATCCCTGCCAATGTTGGATGGCTTTCAGTTGAGCATGCATGGAATTTGCTTGACTATAAAATGCACTTAAAGTCATCCGCAAATGTTTTTCAAGGCGGCACAATGAATACTTTTGGCATCTATGCATTTAATACTTCATTAAAAATATTTAATGAATTTGGATTTGAAGAAGTTTATGAAAACGTTTTATCCAATACAAAATATTTTATTAACAAATTAGACGAGATTGGATTGAGTTGTTTGATTAAAGATTGTTCCGAAAGTGAATTGGCAGGAATTGTTTCAATAAAACCCAATAATCCGGAAGAGATTTTTAACAAATTAAGTGTGAAAAAAATTATTTGTTCACTTAGGGAAGGTTTAATAAGATTTTCCCCTCACTTTTATAATACTTTTGAAGATATTGATAAAGTTGTTGATGAATTACAAAAAATTTGAATATCTTTAATTAAAAGAATAAGGATTATATGAAATCAAAATATATCTTCACTTTATTGTTATTATTTACAGTTCTTTTGTTTACTAATCAAATATCTGCACAAGAGAATAAACCAAAAGTTAGAATCAGTCCAAAAGCAGAAGTAATGCAAACCGTAGGTTTAACTGATATAAGAATTATTTACAGCAGACCTGGTGTAAAGGGCAGGACAATCTGGGGTAAACTTGTTCCTTATAATTCTGTTTGGCGCGCCGGAGCTGATGAAGCTACTAAGTTTATTTTCAGTAGTGATGTTATAATTGAAGGCAAAACACTAAAAAAAGGTTCTTACAGTTTCTTTGCAATTCCCGGTAAGAATGAATGGACACTAATTTTTAATAAAGTTGCAGATCAGTGGGGTGCGTTTGAATACAATGAAGCTCAAGATGCATTACGTATTAAGGTAAAACCCGAAAAAGGGAATATGCAGGAATGGTTAACTTATACTATTACTAAAACTTCGGATACAACCGCAACAATAAGACTTGAATGGGAAAAACTAAAAATTCCCTTTAAAGTTGAAGTGAAATTGTAATGCCGAATCTGAAATATGTCAGTCGTATACAAAACGACTGACATACAATTTCCTTGTGTTATTTTCTGATTAACTCCAATAACTCTTTAGTTTTTTCTTCCATCAACAAAACATCACCTTTACTTTCTACATTTAATCTGATAATTGGTTCAGTGTTAGACATTCGTAAATTAAATCTCCAATTATCATATTCAACACTTAATCCATCTGTTTTATCTACCTTACCACCGGTGTAGATTTTTTCTATCTCTTTAATTTTGCCTGCAGGATCAGAAATCGTTGAGTTGATTTCACCTGAGCAGGGATAATTAGCAATCATTTCTTCAACAAGGTCACTCAGGGGTTTGTCCTCTTCAGACATTAACTGCATTATTAGTAGAAAGGGTATCATACCGCTATCTGAATAAGCATTATCTCTAAAGTAATGATGTGCAGACATTTCACCGCCGTAAATAGAATTTACTTCTCTCATTTTTTCTTTAATAAATGCGTGCCCGCTTTTTGATTGCACCGCAATTCCATTAGATCTATTAACAACGTCCAGTGTATTCCATATAAGTCTGGGATCGTGAACTATCTTTTCGCCCGGATATTTCTTTAGAATAGACTTTGCAAGCAGACCAACTATGTAATAGCCTTCAATAAAATTTCCTTTTTCATCAAAGAAAAAACACCTGTCATAATCGCCATCCCACGCAACACCTAAGTCAGCATTGTTTTTTAAAACTGCATCGATAGTTGGTTTTCGGTTTTCTACAAGTAAAGGGTTGGGAACACCATTTGGGAATTCTGAATCCGGCTCATTAAATATTTTTATCATCTTAACCGGAAGTTTTGGTTCAATAGCATTAAGTGCAAGGCCAGCACATCCATTACCTGCATTTACAACAACTTTAAACGGTTTTATTTTTTGAGGATCATAAAACTTTGAGAGATTATTTATAAAAGCATCCATCACATCAAGCTTTTCAACTTTCCCCTTTGATGATGAAATGCTGCCCAAATCATTATTAACAATCATCTGCTCAACAATATTTAGCCCTGAATCATATCCAACCGGAACAGAATCTTTTTTTACAAACTTCATCCCGTTGTATTCCGGAGGATTATGGCTTGCGGTAATCATTATCCCTCCGTCTGCATTCAGGTGCGGGGTTGAAAAATAAATCATTTCAGTTCCGCATAATCCAATATTAACAACATCTGAACCACCATCAGTTAATCCATTTATCAATGCTTCACACAATTCTAATGATGATTTTCTTACATCATACCCAACCACCACTTTTCTGGCATTGATAAATTTTGCATAAGCTCTTCCTATTTTGTAGGCTAAATCAACATTCAACTCTGAGGGGACTTTACCTCTGATATCATAAGCTTTGAAACCGGCTAATTTTTGCATAAAACTATTTCCTTATTATTGATTAAAATTCTCAGAAAAATAAAGGGATTTTGCTGATTATACATTTAGATTAAATTGATGTTGCAATTTATATAAAAAGTATTACGCTAACATAAAAAAAATTTTTTAGGGCAGTATTTTTCAATGGACTTTTTGATATTCACACTATACATTCACATATCAAAATTATGGAGTTAAATATCGAACCTACTGATACTATTAAATGGCATTTCGCTCACTGCAATAACTCCAGATGTAACTCTATATTTTTAGTTCATCCAGAGGAGAAGCCCGGTGAACTTGGTTTCATCTGTCCAGAATGCAGTAGAAAAACGCATACTTCGCATATTATACAGTGTGCAAGCTGCAAAACCGTACTAAATTTTGTCAGAGCCGCTCCTAATGAGGAGAAGGTTGTTTTTACGGTTCCTAAATGTTCTCATTGTATCGGAACTATTGAAGATGAGTGGGAGATTGAGCCCCTCTATCAACCAGATTCTTACATTTAGGGTTTTTCTACATTTAATAAAATCAATTTTTTTATCCTTTTATTTATCCGCTCATAAAAAAGTGGGTGAGTAGAAGGATTTTTTATATAATTTTGTAATTATTGTCACAAATTATTCGTACTACTTACATAAAAACTACAAAATAGGATTAACTATGGTAAACTTTCTAAAACCCTTGATGAGAGGTTTCTGGATCATTTCACTATTCCTGACTTTCTCATTCAGTTCTGTTTATGCTCAATCATCCGACTGGATGAATCTTGATACCGTTAAAGCCGGTAAATTTGATACTGGTAAGATGTGGACATTTGAATATCCCCCAATGGATTATTTCAAATCCGCTTATAATTTTCATCCCGATGAAGATTGGTTTGAGCACGTTCGCATGTCTGCTCTAAGATTTGCAAATTATTGTTCTGCATCCTTTGTTTCTGGGGATGGGTTGGTTATGACTAACCATCACTGCGCCAGACAAAGTGTAACTCAGGTTACAAAAGAAGGAGAAGATCTACACGCCACAGGATTTATTGCACAGACTTTGCAGGATGAGAGACCTGTACCCGGCTTGTATGTTGATCAGCTTGTTCTCTTTAAAGATGTTACCGATGAAGTTGTTGAGGCTATAAACAAGGCAACTACAGATGAAGAAAGAGCTAAATTTGAAAATGATATCATTGAAGAGATCGAACAAAGAGAGGCAAAAGAAACCGGACTAAAAGTATCCATTACTCCACTTTTTAATGGAGGCAAATATTCACTTTACGGATATAAAACTTATACAGATGTACGATTAGTCTTTGCTCCTGAAGATCAATTGGGATTTTTTGGCGGTGACCCTGATAACTTTACCTATCCAAGATATAATCTCGATTGCAGTTTCTTCAGAGTTTATGATGAAAACGGCAATCCTTTAAAAACAGAAAATTATTTTAAGTGGAGCGAAAATGGTGCTGCCGTTGGAGAGCCGGTTTTTGTTGTAGGAAATCCCGGTAATACAGACAGATTAAATACAGTAGCTCAGTTAGAATATGCAAGAGATTATCAGTATCCACGCACGCTTGAGTTGCTTGGAAGTCTCACATCAATTTATAAGCAAATGTTAGCGGATGATCCTTCCAGAAAACTTGAATTACAGGATATGATATTCAGCTTCGAAAATTCCATTAAAGCTATAAGCGGTATACTAAAGGGATTAAGAGATCCAATTTTGATGCAGAGAAAAAGAGATTTTGAAAAAACTTTCCGTGCATCAGTAAATGCTGATCCGGAATTGAGAGAAAAATATGGGCATCTATGGGATAAAATAGCTGATTCGCGCAAACAGCTTTCAGAGGTTGCAAACAAAAGTTTTGCATTAACTATGAATAGATTTTCAACACCACAATATTTCTTTATTGCAGATGAAGTAATTAAGATAGCTGAAAATCTGAAGCTGCCTGAAAGCGAAAGAGATGATTTGTATGTGGGAGAAGAATTAGAAAACACTTTGAACTCTCTAATTCCTGAAGATTTTGATGCAAAGAAAAACAATATGTTGTTAGAAAGTAAAATAAATGTACTTGTTAAATATCTTGGTGCTGATGATCCGCTTGTAAAAACCTTTACAGGTGGTAAAGTTGGTAAAGAAGCAGTTGAATATGTTTTAGGTAAATCTAAACTGACAAATCTTGAAGATTTGAAAGACCTTTTGAAAGAAGGACCGGATGCTGTTCTTAACAGTGATGATCCATTCATCTATTTTATGATGAACTCAAAAGACAGAGCAAAAGAATATGCTGCAAAAGTAAAACAAATCACGGATGTTGAATCTGCATATTCTCAACAGTTAGGTTTAGCTTTATTTAAAGTTTATGGTACCTCAATTCCACCGGATGCAACATTCACATTAAGAATTGCGGATGGTATTGTTGAAGGTTTCCCGTATAATGGAACAACTGCACAGCCATACACAACTTTTTACGGAATGTATGACAGATATTATGGACACGGTAAAGAATTTCCCTGGAATCTGCCTGACAGATGGGCAACTCCACCAGCTGGATTTGATCTTGCAACTCCTTTTAATTTTGTATCAACAAATGATATCATCGGCGGAAATTCCGGCAGTCCGGTAATTAATCAAAAAGCTGAAATAGTTGGATTAGCTTTTGACGGTAATATTCAGAGCTTACCGGGTAATTTTATTTTCAGAACTGAAGAAAACAGAACAGTTTCTGTTCATTCAACCGGAATGAGAGAGGCTATTGATAAAGTTTATAAGCTTAAAAGATTAAGCAATGAACTAAAGGCTGGCAAAATTGTGAACTAAACAAACACATTTGTTATTTATAGAACCCGCACCAATTTAGTGCGGGTTTTTTTATATGGTGTATTGCAAAAATAAATGCAAAGAAAAGTAGCGGGGCAAAGTGTTAAAGAAGGTTATTCCATACTCTGCACCCAAACCTGCTTTAAAACCTTTAAGATTAAAATCTCTGAAGTCGTATCCTGCAGAAAATGATAATGAGATACCATAATCCCAGATATCTGTATCAATAAAAGTTTTATCATGAAGTGCTAACAAACCAACTCCTTCTTCCAGAAATATCTTGTTGTCAAAATACTGATAAGTTACCCCTTTGATATAAACTCCCAATAGAAACGGATAATAAGCCTTTCGTGTGTTTGGCAGTACAGCATTAAAGTCTTTGGTAAATACAATTCCTGCGCGTGGATAAACTTCTTCGAAAAGCGGTAGATTAGCCTCAGCATAAAACCCGGCAGAAAATCCACCTACAGAAAATGAATTACCACTGAAAGAACCGCCGCCTAATAATCCACCAAAAGAAAAATCAACTTGTGAGAATCCAACTGATGAAAATAGTATTAACAGCAAAAATAATTTTTTTACTTTCAAGAGTTATCCCTTTAAATTTCTTATGTTAAAAATAACCTGATATTCAAGAAAAGGAAATACTATGGAAAAAACACTTTATCATTATAAAGCCATTGTTAAGAGCGTCTACGATGGCGATACTTGTACAGTAGATATTGATCTTGGATTACATACGTGGATAAACGGCGAGAAAATCAGATTGAACAGGATAAATGCTCCTGAAGTAACCGGAAAGGAAAGACCGAAGGGATTAAAAAGCAAAGAACATCTAAAATCTTTATTGCTTAATAAAGAAATTTTCATCGAAACAATTAAAGATAAAAAAGAAAAATATGGAAGATATCTTGCCGAAATATGGATTGAACAGTCTCCTGATAAATATGTGAACGTTAATGATCTAATGGTTAAAGATGGTTTTGCAGTTTATAAAAAATATTAGGAAAAATTAGTATGAACAGAAAAACAGAAATTAAAATAGTTGTTGAATTAGATGACAAGAAAATGCCTGAAAAAATTTTATGGCATGCTGATGATGCAGATTTTGATGGGATGAAAGAATCAAAAACATTAATGCTTTCACTCTGGGATATAAAGGATAAGGTAACACTCGGAATTGATCTCTGGACAAAAGATATGCTTATTGATGAAATGAATAAACATTTTTATCAAATCCTGCTTAAACTTGGCGATACTTATAGAAGATCCACAAACAATTCAGATGTTTCCAGAATGTTTGATGAATTTGCATCAGAGTTTGCAAAAAAAATTAAATTAATTGAAAATGATAAATAAATTATTCATTAAATAATTAACTGCTTTTAAATAATAACTTGTTTGAAAAAACTTAACACAAAAATTCTTTTCATTGAAAATCATTTTCCCTAATTTGGATTAGTAATTTTAATCAGTTAGGTTATTATGGACGTTGAAATTCTCTCCCGCATTCAGTTCGCCTTCACTGTTGCTTTCCATTATATCTATCCACCTTTAAGCATAGGCATAGGAATTATCCTTGTGATAATGGAAGGAATGTATCTCAAAACCAGAGATAAGTTTTACGAGAATATGACAAAATTCTGGGTTAAAGTTTTTGCTTTAACTTTTGCAATCGGAGTTGCAACAGGAATTGTGATGGAATTTGAGTTTGGAACCAACTGGGCAACATATTCACGTTTTGTCGGAGATGTTTTTGGAAGTGCACTTGCAGCTGAAGGAATTTTTGCATTCTTTCTTGAATCCGGTTTTCTTGCTGTACTAGTGTTTGGTTGGGATAAAGTAGGACCCAAAATGCATTTCTTCTCAACAATTATGGTATCGCTTGGCTCTATGTTTAGCGCAGTGTGGATAGTTGTTGCAAATTCATGGCAGCAAACTCCTGCCGGATTTCATATAGTAGGTGAGGGAATAAATGCACGTGCCGAGATTACAGACTTCTGGGCAATGGTTCTCAATCCTTCTTCACTGGATAGATTATCACACGTGCTTTCAGGTGCGTGGTTAGCCGGTTCATTTCTGATAATCAGTATAAGTGCATACTATCTGATTAAAGACAGGCATATTCGTTTTGCAAAGTCATCCATTCGGATAGCTTTGGTTGTTGCAGTAATTGCATCATTGTTTCAATTATTTACAGGGCACAAAAGCGCGGTAGGAGTAAGCAAAAATCAACCTGCAAAGCTGGCTGCAATGGAAGCAGTTTTTGATGATCAAAAGAATGCACCGCTTTATTTATTTGGCTGGGTTGATGAAGATAAGCAGGAAGTAAAATTTAGTATTGCGATTCCCGGAATGTTGAGTTATCTGATAGGATTTGATACAGACACAAAAGTTACAGGTCTTAATTCATTTGAGAAGCAGGATCGTCCGCCGGTAAACATAGTTTTTCAAACATATCATTTAATGGTAGCAATCGGATTCGCTCTGATTGGAATTAGCCTGCTTGGTATTTTCTTCTGGTGGCGCGGCACACTTTTCAAACAAAAGTGGCTGCTATGGATTTTTGTTTTCTCAGTGCTGTTACCTCAAATAGCAAATCAAATTGGTTGGATTACTGCAGAAGTAGGAAGACAGCCCTGGATTGTTTATGGCTTGCTCAGAACCTCAGAGGGATTATCCAAAGCTGTTGAAGCAGGACAGGTTTGGTTTTCACTTATACTTTTTACTCTAATTTATATTGGATTGTTCATCCTCTTTATTTATTTGTTAAATGAAAAAATTCAACACGGTCCTGAGGATGTAGATAAAATACCTGTTGAAATTGGTCATCCAAAAGCTTAATTAGTTTAAGGTGTAATATGGAATTTACTCTTGATTTAAATACAATCTGGTTTTTCTTAATCGGAATTTTGCTGGTTGGATATGCAATCCTTGATGGCTTTGATCTTGGAGTTGGTGCTTTGCATTTATTGGTTAAAGATGATACTGAACGAAGAATAATGCTCAATTCAATTGGCCCGGTTTGGGATGGAAACGAAGTATGGCTGGTAACTGGAGGAGGAGCTTTGTTTGCAGCCTTCCCGCACGTTTATGCAACAGTATTCTCAGGCTTTTACACTGCGCTGATGATTTTGCTTTTTATGTTAATCTTTCGTGCAGTGGCAATTGAATTCCGAAGTAAACAACCTATGAAATGGTGGAGACAGATGTGGGATGTGGCTTTTAGTGTTGCAAGTATTCTTATTGCTTTTCTGGCAGGAGTTGCAGTTGGAAATTTAATTACAGGTATTCCACTAAATGCTGAAAAAGAATTTATCGGAAATTTCTGGACATTAATAAATCCTTACACACTTCTGGTAGGTGTTACCACAGTTGCATTGTTTATGATGCACGGAGCTATTTACAGTGTTATGAAAACTGAGGGGCAGCTTCATGACAAACTTAGAGGATGGATTAATAACACAATAATCTTTTTTATTATTTGTTATATTACAACAACTATGGCAACGCTGGTTTATTATCCTCATATGGTTCAGCACTTTAAAGAAGTGCCGGCATTATTTATTCTTGCCATACTTAATATGCTTGCAATCGCAAATATTCCAAGAGAGATATCTAAGGGAAAAGACTTTTATGCGTTCTTATCTTCCTGCGCTTCAATAGCAGCATTGCTCTCTCTGTTTGCATTTGGATTGTTTCCAAATTTTGTGATCGCATCTAACAATCCCGAATTCAGTTTAAATATTTATAACGCTGCTTCTTCACAAAAAACTTTAAATATAATGTTGATAATTGCCTTAATTGGTGTTCCTTTTGTTCTTGCTTATACAATAAGTATCTACTGGATTTTCCGTGGTAAAGTTAAACTTAACAATATGAGCTACTAGTAAAATATTAACCTGAATAAATCAGAAGTGAATTTAAATATGGAACTAATTCTTAGCATTTTTATCGGTATTGGACTGGCAGCCGCTGTTGGGTTTAGAATATTTATACCTTTTTTAATCGCCTCAATTGCAGCATATACAGGTAACTTGCAGCTCTCTACATATTTTGCATGGATAGGAACTTTACCTGCATTGATACTTTTTGCTGTTGCAACCATAATAGAAATCTTTAGTTACTATATTCCGTGGGTAGATAATTTCCTGGATGCAATCAGCCATCCACTTGCGATAGCAGCAGGAATAACTCTATCCGGTGCAGTAGTTACCGATTTCCCTCCGCTTATAAAATGGTCGCTTGCATTAATTGCAGGAGGAGGTATTGCAGGTACAATTCACGCTGCAACGGGAATGATAAGACTAAAATCATCTGCACTTACCGGAGGTGCAGGAAATCCAGTGGTATCCACAACTGAAGCCGGTAGTTCTGTTGCGCTTTCTTCAATCGCTATTTTTCTTCCGGCATTAGGTGCAATTATTGTTGGAATGATTATAGTGTATTTGTCATTTGTTATAAAGAATAAATTTTTATCCCCACCACCCGAGAATTAATTAATTCAAAATTTTATAACTGCCGGTACTTAATCCATCAATATTCCAATTACCGATCGAATATCTTATCAATCTTAAAGTAGGATAACCCACCGATGCTGTCATTCTTCTAACCTGTCTGTTTCTTCCTTCTGTAATCGTTAATTCAATCCAGCTTGTTGGAATATTTTTTCTTGTTCGGATTGGTGGATTTCTATCCCAGATTTCAGGTTCATAAATTAATCTAACCTCTGCCGGCTTTGTTAATCCATCTTTTAACAATACACCTTTACGCAACTTATCTAAAACATCAGAATTTGGAATACCCTCAATCTGAACCCAGTAACATTTTGTCATCTTAAATTCAGGATCAGATATTTTTTGTTGAAGCTTTCCGTTATCTGTAAGTAAAACCAATCCCTCACTATCGTAATCAAGTCTGCCAGCAGCATAAACATTTTTTACTGGAATGAAATCGGATAAATTTTTTCTGCCTTCTTTGTCTGTGAACTGACAGAGAACGTTAAATGGCTTGTTGAAAAGAATCAGCATTAAATCAGAAAAAAAGTCAAACTTTTTGTTTTAATAAATATTATTTATTTATACGATATTCTGTAAATACAATCGGCATAATCATCGGAAACAAGTAAAGAACCATCGGGCATCGTCTCTACATCTACTGGTCTTCCTGAAACAGTTTCACCAACTTGCCAGCCGTAAGCAAATGGTTCATAACCGATTGATTGATTTCCATTAAGTTTAACGAGCATAACCCGGTAACCAATTTTTTCACTTCTGTTCCAGCTTCCATGCTCAGCGATAAATATCTGATTCTTATATTCTGCGGGAAACATATTGCCTGAGTAAAATTCAATTCCCAAAGCAGCAACGTGTGGTCCAAGTTCCTGTACCGGTTTAGTATAAAGCGATGTATCGCCTTGTGCACCAAATTCAGGATCAATAACATTTCTGCCGTGCAGAAACGGATAACCAAAATGTAATCCTTTTACTGGTGCGTGATTTAATTCATCCGGTGGAATATTATCCCCAAGCATATCTCTTCCATTATCAGAAAACCAAAGTTCATTTGTTAATGGATGCCAATCAAAGCCGACTGTGTTTCGCACTCCATGAGCAAAAACTTCAAACCCGCTTCCATCTTCGTTCATTCGTGTTATTGATGCATATCGTTCATCATCTTTTCTAAGACATATATTACAGGGTGCACCTACAGGAACATATAATTTACCATCAGGACCGAATTTGATAAACTTCCATCCGTGGCTTCTGTCTGTGGGAAAATCATCTCTAACAATTTTATAGGATGGTTTATTACGATAGTTGCTTTCAATATTTTCAAACTTGATGATTCTACTTACTTCAGCCACATAAAGATCCCCATTTTTTATATCTACGCCATTGGGCATATCAAGTCCGGATGCAATTATTATAACTTCATCAGCTTTGAAGTCTTTATCGTTATCAACAATAGCATAAACATTTCCTGCACTTCGTGAGCCAACAAATAAAATTCCGTTTTCACTTAAAACCATAGATCGGGCGTTCGGCACATCCGAAGCATAAATCTGTAGATTAAATCCGGGTGGTAAATTTATTTCAGTTTGGTTTTGCTCTGAAGAATCTGTGCAGTATTGAAATATTAATAAGCTAATGATTATCAAAAATTTTTTATACATAATCGCTACCGTGTTGTTAATAATCTAAAATAAACTTTAATTGATCAAAATTTCAGGTTATATCCAATCTTAAAATTTGTATTTGGAATTGAGACAGGAAGCTTTCCATTTGCTTCAATATTTCCAAACAAGAAATCTAAAGCCGCTTTTTGAGAGGCTTCTGTATCACTAAATGTGCAAAAATAATTTTTAGCTTCGCTGAACAATGAGAGTATATATGGATTTTCAAAGCTTATAAAAATTATTTCTTTATTAAGTGATAGTATTTTTTTTACCAAATTTATTTGATCATCTTCCAGCATTCTTGCATTGCCATTAGTTCTGACAGTAAAATATGAAGCGATTATTATTAAATCACTCTTCTCAATCTCATTAAGTATCTGAATGTAATCATTCTTTTTACTTCTGCCATTTATATATAAAGATTTTGTTTCATTAAAACTTTGTTTCAGTAAGTCTGAAAAAATAAAATCAGTATAATTATTTCTATTGGTAATATTTAGCACCACGGGTGTGCTGTATTTATTTATTGAAATCGGAATAATATCCTTTTTCATTTTGACCACTGTTACAGAGGCATCAGCGATTTCTTTTGCAAGTTTTTTATGTGCAGGGATAAGTATTCTTTCTGCAATCTTATTAAGATTTCTTGTTCTGTGCAGATGAATCTTCGCCCATCTTTTGGCGGCAAGAATTTTTCTAACACTTTCATCTAATCTTGCCTCTGAGATCTGACCTGAACTGACAGCTTTGTATAAAGCAGTAATTCCTGATTTGACATTGGGAGGCATAAGTAAAATGTCGTTGCCGGCAGAAAATGCTTTTACAACTGCTTCATCATCAGAAAAATAGTTTGTTACCGCTCGCATGTCTAAAGCATCAGTAATTATTAATCCCTCAAAGCCAAGTTCTTCCTTAAGCAGTTTTGTTATGATATTATAAGATAAAGTTGCCGGCAGAGTTGCTTGTTGATCAAACGCTGGAACATTTAAATGCCCGATCATTATTGCTGGAATGCCATCATTTATTAATTCTCTAAAAGGAATTAATTCATTTTCCAACAGATATTCTTTACTTCCTAAAATGATTGGAAGATCTTTATGTGAATCTATTTTTGTATTACCATGACCGGGGAAATGTTTTGCCGTTGGAATTACACGCATCTCTTTTGAGCCTTCTGCGTAAGCCAGACAATAATTTGTAACAACATCTTTGTCTTCAGAGAATGAACGAAGATTTATTACCGGGTTTTCGGGATTGTTATTTATGTCAGCAACCGGAGCAAAATTTATATTAACACCAAGCAGTGCAGATTCAAATGCTGTTGCCTTTCCTGTTTTGTATGCAAATTCTTCATCATCTGTGGCACCAAGAGCCATGCTGTGAGGAAATGCATTCATACCTTTGATTCGCATCCCAATGCCATTTTCAAAATCTGCTCCAACTAAAAGCGGGATAGGCGCATTTTTCTGGAGTTCATTTATCATTGCAGCTGTCTCTTCAACATTTCCGGTAGAGATTATTATTCCACCAATGCCATGATCTCTTACCAATTCTAATGTGTTCTGGAATTCTCTTGAGTTTAAATTCAGATTTGGTCCGAAAACGGCTGGCATAAAAACCTGTGCGCATTTTTCATACAGGGGAAGTGAACTTAAGACGCTGTCAATCCAAATAACATCCTGATGTTCTAAATCAAAAACACCACTTCTTGTTAAAGATGTTTTAGTAATTTCATCAATCCTGTTCATCTCATATATCATACCTGAATTAAAGAAATTCTTGCTGAAGAAGTACAAAATGAAAAAATGAATTACTACGATGCTCGTAAACCCGAAGCTTGTTTTTGCAAGTAGATTTTTTTTCATTCACCAAACAATGTTTTATGGATTAAATTATGTAACTCAGGTCTTATCTTACCCAATTTATAATTTTCCCTGGCAGGATAAACTCTGTTTGTAAGAAAAACAACAAAAAGATTTTTATCCGGGTCTGCCCATATAGAAGTCCCTGTAAAACCAGTGTGTCCAAAAGAACTTAAAGAAAAATAATCACCCGAAGAAGAACCTTTTTCTGATTTTGTATCCCATCCAAGTGCTCTTGTACTTTGGTCGGAAGAACGCTTTGTAAAAAGATCAACTGTGCCCGACTTTATAAACTCTTTATTACCCAATTTGCCTTTTTGCATAAGAACGGCAATTAACTTTGAAATATCTTCCGCAGTTGAAAATAAACCGGCATGACCAGCGACCCCGTTTAACATTGCTGAAGCCTCGTCGTGAACTTCACCTTGAAGAAGTTTCATTCTCCAATAATTATCAATCTCTGTAGGTGCGCAAAGTTTTTTTACTGAATCACCCGGATTG
>FWPV01002810.1_pt1 | contig 41234 bp, 41 predicted proteins | sample 2228371 | NCBI WGS metagenome assembly FWPV01 (sample SAMEA103939776, study PRJEB20133) | metagenome
AAAAAAATACCTTATATTAACATAATTGGTTTGTCAGGGTGCTGCACTTTTCTTGTCATTTTGATGCATTTCATGTTGACAAAACACATATTGACATTCTTTTCTGATACTGTTTTCTCTCTGCAAACAATTGAATCTTCCATCACTCCTTCTTTTGAAAGTTAAGCTAGAGCACTATCTCATGAGATTAGCAATAATCACCGCAACAATAATTGCAAAAATAAAATAACAAAGGGCAGATATTAGGTGTTTCTTAGGATTATCCAATTTTCTCATCTCCTTAACATATCAAATATATCAAAATAAAGGGGTGTAAAAGCTATAAATAATGAGCTTCCCACCCCAGAAGTTTTAACTCTTGAAAGCGAATATTAAATTCGCCCAACCGTTACATACCCTTATTAAACTATAAATATTTTAGCATAAAATATGTAGTTTGTAAAGCCAAGTGCAAATTTTTTGTCAAGTGCAAATTTCTCAGAAATTTCTCAGTAATGATGTGTTTACATGAGTGTTTGCATGTATCTACATATAGTCCTTGCACAACACATGATTTAGTACTTAAATTGAGCATACTTCTCAAATATCTGATTTACAAACATCAATTTACAGTTTTATATTCAATATATTATTTTTCAGCAAAACGGTAACCAATTCCGACCTGAGTAAGAATAAATCTGGGATTAGCTGTATCTCTCTCGATTTTTCGGCGCAAACTTGCCATAAATACTCTGAGGCTTTTTGCATCGCCAACTTCACCATATCCCCATATCTGATTAATTATATAGTTATGTGTCAGCACCTTACCTCTATTTGCAATCAGTAGTTTAAGAAGTTTATACTCCATCGGCGTTAAATGCACTTCATTTTGATCCACGAATACAAGACCTTTTGTATAATCTACAGTTAAATTTTCGCATGTAAAAACTTCTAAATTTTCTGGATTTGTTAAGCTACTTATTTTTCGTTGGGCAACCCTAATTCTGGCAAGAAGCTCTCCTGTGTAAAAGGGTTTAGTTATATAATCGTCAGCTCCACGATCCAACGCGTTGATTATCTCATTTTCTTCTTCACGTGCAGAAACAACAATAATCGGAGCATTACTCCTTTCTCTTATTTGCTGGATAACCTCTATACCATCAATATCAGGCAATCCCAAATCTAGAATAATAATATCCGGATTATTAGCATAAAACAGTGCGATTGCTTCTTTCCCTGTCACTGCAAAAAAAGTTTTGTATCCTTCATCCTTTAATAACATACTTATTAAAGACATAATATATTTATCATCTTCAACTAATAATATAGTAGCATTATCTTTCATGATAATCCCGCCTTTGCTATCTAGTGTTTAAACCATCATTTTATCAAGAGGTATTTAATTTTTTCAAGCATCCATCACTATTGTATGATTGCTAAACACATGGTAGAGTAAATATAAACAGTGCACCTCCAAGATGTGATTTTTCCATACGAATACTACCACCATGAGACTCCACGATTGCTTTACAGATAGCCAAACCCAACCCAATCCCTTTTTTACCGTCAGAACTGATCTTGCCACTTGTAACAAATGCGTCAAAAATGTTATCTTTTATTTGAGGCGCAATTCCTTCTCCACCATCAGCAACTCCAAATTCCACATACCCTTCTTTTTGACTTACACAAAGCTCTATAGGTCTATATTTTGGAGTATGAGTAACAGCATTATCCAAAAGATTTATAAGTACCTGAGTAATCATTTTTCCATCCATAGGTATTGCTAATAATTCCTTTGGCATTATAATATTGAAATGTCTTTCGGTAAGCCTGGGAACATGACTAATCGCCTCATTGACAACATCATCAACTACTTCAATTTGCTTATTTACATTTAATTTCCCGTTGTCAATTCGTGTCATATTCAGTATGTTTTCAACCAAGGTGGTGAGCCAAACTGCTTGTTCATTTATGTCTTTAGCCAGGCGCTCTATACTTTCATGGTCAAGGCTCCTTCCACGTTGTACAATATAACTGCTGGCTCCTGCAATTCCGGTAAGTGGGGTTCGCAAATCGTGGCTAATACTTCGCAGAAGATTACTCTTTAAATGTTCACTTTCCATGGCAATACGTATGTTCTCCCGTTCATTGTAAACAAACTCCCGATCTAAAGCAATGCCCATCTGAGCTGCAACAGTTTTAACCAGCCATTCCTGCTCAATGTTAAAATTTACATTTTTATTATATATCTTAAGTGTTCCAACTCTTTTTGCAAGCCCCATTATTGGAAAATCTGTACTTCTTTCACCTATATTGGAGGCAAAGTTATCACTTGCATAGGTCTGGTTGCTTTCATTGAGCTCTATTATGCTGTCATATCCGGTATACTCCCTTATACAGCGCATTCCCTGACGAACAATATTCTCTTCACCATTAACATTAAGAAGGCGCTGTGACACCTCATACAACAATTTCGCTGTTTGCTCGTTTTTCTGCGAAATCATCAGTTGCCTCTGAAATCTTGCTGTCAAGCTTGAAGATATTACTGATGTTATAAGAAAAAACATCATTAGAGTGATATCATTAGTGTTGTTAATAGCAAAGGTTTGCACAGGTTCAGTAAAGAAATAATTGAAAATCATCACGCTTATGCAGGACGCAATAATACCAAAACGGTATCCTCTCGTCAAGGCATTTACCAATAGCACCCCAACTATAAAAATCATAAGGATATTCACTTTATCTATACCTAATTGTTTTAATGCTAAAGAACTAATAGTTGCTGCTAACAAAATTACAATCATCCGTAAATAATATTTACTGCTCATATTGTCACCTCGTAGAGGTATTTTACCATATTTTTAGTTTATAAGTTTTAATATCTTTTCTACATCATTGCGGCGTCCTATAACCAAAAGATGTTCCTCCGGCTTGAATATATGATCGGCCGCCGGCAAAAATGAAATGCTCCCCCCAACTTTTGTTGCCAGTATACTTACACGGTATTTTGTCCTGATATTTATCTCCTTTATACTTCTACCAATCCAGCTTTCTGCAGGCGGAATTTCATAGATGGAAACATCATCTGTCAGCCCAATATAATCAAAAACGTGGTTTGCACTGCAGCGCACCGCCAGTTTTTCAGCAATATTCCGTTCAGGATCTATAACTTCATCGGCACCATTGCGCAGTAAGAATTTAGTATGAATATCACGGCTGGATTTGCTGATTACATATTTAGCGCCCAAATCCTTAAGTAAATTGGTAATTTCCAGGCTGCTCTGAAAATCATTTTCAACACAAACAAAACATACGTCATAATTATCAATGCCCAGTGAACGAAGTACTTCTTCTTTCGTACAATCACCAATTTGTGCATTTGTCACGATGGGTAAAAGTTCTCTTATATTTTCTTCATTTTTATCAACAATCATGACTTCATTTCCAAGCTCAACCAGCTTACGGCTCAAATGTTTCCCAAAACGTCCAATTCCAATAACTAAAAATGATTTCATACCGATACCCCTATCCAATATTTATTTTTTCCACCGGATTCTGTATAGATGACGTCACTCCATGTTCTGTAAACAGCAAAGCAAAAGAAAGACTTCCGACTCTGCCGCTATACATCAATAGTATGATAATTATTTTTGCAAAGGTATTCATACCACCTGTGATTCCCGTAGAAAGACCAACAGTACCAATTGCAGATGTAACCTCAAACAAAACACCATCAAGTCCTAAAGCTTTATTTGTAGCACTAATAAGTAAAGCTGCACTCAATATAAGAAGTATATTGACTGTCACAACGGCAGACGACCTCTTTAGTGCATTATCTTCCAGTCTCCTGCCAAAAATATTATCACCCTTCTTATTTTTCAAGCTTGACCATAGCGAAATCATGATAACCGCCAAAGTAGTAGTCTTGATACCGCCGGCAGTAGATCCGGGACTACCACCTATAAACATCAACACAATAGTTAGAAGTTTACTTGCAGAGGTTAATGCTGCAACATCAACAGTATTGAAGCCTGCCGTTCTAGGCGTAACTGCACCAAAGAGAGACGCTAAAACTTTTTCTCCTATGGTCATCCCATAAAGCAGATTATTTCTTTCAAAAATATAAAAGCATATCGTCCCTAACACTATAAGAATTGCAGTCACCGTCAAAACTATTTTTGTATGCAGCTGATACTTTTTAAAATGATACTTATTTTTCTCAATATCATCCCATACAAAGAACCCTATTCCGCCGACGATGATAAGTGTAATGATTGTTAAATTAACAACCGCATCCCCGGAAAAATTTGTTAGTGATGAATACTTACCGTACTTTCCCATTATGTCAAACCCGGCATTGCAAAAAGCTGAAACCGAGTGAAAAACACCATTATATATTCCTTCCAGCAAGCCCATTTTGGGTATAAACCTCAATGATAGCAATACTGCACCAATACCTTCAAACAGCAAAGTGCCAAGCAATATTTTTTTGGTCAGGCGTACAATCCCACCGATATACATAGTATTTACACTTTCACGTAAAAGCCCCCTTTCTTTCAGCCCGATTTTTCTTTTCAAAAAAATAGAAAACATTGTGACAACCGTCATAAACCCCAAGCCACCTATTTGAATCAGCAGTAAAATAACTATTTGTCCAAAGAGTGACCATTGTGTATAAGTGTCAAAAACAACAAGTCCTGTTACACAAGTAGCAGAGGTTGCTGTAAAAAGTGCATTAATTAATCCAGGAAATGAATTATTGCGGCTGGCTAGCGGCAATGACAGCAAAAATGTCCCGGCAATTATTATTAGAAAGTAGCCAAGTGCTATCATCTGTGGGTATGATAACGATTTCAATTTTCCTATATATTTTCTCACAATTTTTCCTCCCTTTTCTGCAGGACGGCCTCATACAACCTCTGGGCTGTAATCTCTTTCCCAGTTAAGTGAGGAATTTTTTCCCTGATGAATATTCCTTCGTTCCTGCTATCATTACAAAAACTAATCATTTTTTCTATGCCATATACTTTGAAGCCTATTTTACATAAAACAATATTGTCTGCATCACTTTCCGATAATGCAAACAAGTATTGGAAATCATGTCCCTGTTCTATTAAAAATGGCTCTGTCAAGTATAATACATGAATATTATTCTTTTCTAAAAGTGCACTAACTTGCTTTGCCAGTTCCGTCCCCCCTAAAACAATAGCAACCGGGTAAATTTCATCATCAGATACAATACCCCCGGCAGCTATAAAATCATCAAGCTTTGCCATAATGTAATATCCAAAATAAATAAACAGGATAGCGAAGCCAAGAAGCATCAATAACCGCATTAATTCACCCTCTTACATATTTCTGCATGCTGTTATTCTAATACTTTTGATATAAAGAATGTATTAATTATCGCTACATTGGTATTAATAAAATATTAAAACGCCATATAATCTTATTAACCTGACGCTTTACGAAGCAGCACGTCCCGTATGGGCAGCTTCTTGATATTTTTATCCTGTACTATTTTCATTACATCATATATGTCTTATTTCTACACAGTACATATCTTCTTAAATATTTCTGTATCAACATTTCATTTCTGACAAACATTGTAATGATTGCCCTTGCTTACTCCGGAAAAGTGCTGCAAGTCTTTTTCATGTTTTAGCAATCAGCAGCTTCTCCAGCTTGTTATATCTAAATCGCCATTTTTACACCTTGGTTTGTCAACTCCCTTAGCCAGTATAGACTTTAGTCTGCTTTTATGTACAATCTCTCCTGTATGGAGGATAAATACATTACCTTTAAATGCACATTTTATTATATCACCAAAGTGAGACAATAACAATTAAATTTCAGCCGCGTACAGCCGCGTACATGCTACGTACACAGGGTAAACGCATGAATTTTAATATGATGTCTAAAGGGCGGTAAGCACCTTCTAAATATGATTTTCGAGGACATTCCCTAATGTAAGCGGTACCGATGTGGATTGCCGGGTATTTGAGTACAATGAGGAAATCTTTGAAGTTCTGCCAAAAGAGATGCTTGCTGCTGACGGAAATGCAGGATAAAGCCATTGTTAAATTTGCAGACGTTTGGAAGAATGGGGAAGCTGCAATAAATTTTCCAATGCAAGCAATCCCCTTCGCAAGCGTTCATAAAATATAATTTCTGTGGATAAATCCTTTGTCGATTTTGTGGAGTATTCCTTTTAGTACTCTTAAATACTGAATTTTCAGTATTCTTAATGTTGTGTATAAACCTGTTGATAAATTGTGTTCGGTGCAAATGCAGTTTATTGTACCTCAAGTCATTATGCCGAACCTGCTCCTTTATCGTTTCAGCTTTCCGTCCCTGCATTCGAAAGCTTGCTTTTTTTCCCTTAAAGATAACAAAAGCAGCAGCAGGGGAACAATAATCTGAAAGGGAATGGAATAGTAAGGCCACACCTTTTCAGCCCAATTGAACATCTCAAGCACATTTTCATATGCCCATATTGAAAGTACGACACAAAAGGTGGTGATCGCCCCGGTCAGTTTCCTGTAGTCGCCGATTCCCGCTATCTGGCTTAATGCTTTTGCAGCCGCGTAAATGCAAACCGAAGTTTTTACCCCTCCGCCGATCAGCAGGTTTATGTCTACGAGCGGTTCCACATTAAAACCTGGAATAAGCAGTGATGTCAAATGGGGGATAAAAGTGGAACGGGCCATCAAATCACTTCCCAGAACAGATATATCTCTAAAAAATAATATAATTCCCAAAAGGATTGAAATTGCTGCTGATAAAAGCACAACTTTTTTTAGCTTTTCCTTTTTGTTTACATGCGGAAACAGCATAAGGAAGGCGACCGTTTCCCCAAAGGGAAAAGTTATAAAGCTAAAAGCCGCATTGAGCACAGGTGTCATGCCGTTTTTCAGGATAGGGAGGAAAGCCGTGAAATCATGGACTGTGATAAGCGACAGGCTGATAATGAAAACAATTAAAGGTATCCAAGGCACCAGCAGCTCGCTTAACCTTCCTATTACCTCTATTCCGCTGTTGATTGCATATACTATGACAACCGCAAAAAGCCCTATCACCACAACCATAGGCGTTTCCGGGAAAGTCGCCGTGCAGATAAACTCGCCAAAATTCCTGAGTACAAGGGAAGCCAGATGGATAAAATACCATGTATACAGAACGGCGAAAATATTGCCGGCAGCTTTCCCCAGCTTTTCCTTTAAAATATCTACCAAGGTTTTTGATGGATTCAGTAATGCAATGGCTGCATAGACCCACATCAGCAATGTACCGCCTGCTCCCCCGAGGAGCATTGCCAGCCATGTGTCGTTTTTTGCTCCCTGTGCCGGAGCCAGTATCACAGTGCTTCCAAAAAGAAAGCCCAATAAAAGCAGAAACTTTTGAATGCTTGATATCCGTGCTTTTTCCATTACTTCAAGACTCCAATCATCTTTAATACTGCTTCTATCCATTGGGAAGGGCTTGAAGGCCTTTTCCCTGCAGTCAGAAGCAAACCGACCGTCAGGCTTGCCGCCATAAAGAACGCATATATTACAAATATCCTTGCACTTTCCTTTTTTCGTATAAACCTTTGCAAGTCATATATAATCAGAATTGCAAACACCGTTAAAACTGTTATCATTATGTCATTCATCCTTTTTCAGCGGACTTTTGACAATACCTGTCCGCAATATTTTTGCATCCACATGAATGTCCACCGGAAGCCTGCTGAAAATGTCATTCCAGTCGTTCTCTGCACTTTTCCAGTATTGATGGTGGTATTTTGACACATAAGCACCGAAACCGAATATGTCGCTGGAATACTTCTTTTGAGTCTTTTCCAGTGCCATCATGATTTCTTTTTTTATTTCCTCTCCCAGAGTTTTCTCCAGAAAATAAAGATTGTCCGGCGTGTCCAATGCGCCTTTTCCCTCATATCCTCCCACATTGGCTTGCGTCTTTACATTGACGGTAAGCATGGAAGGTTTGCCGTTTTCAAATTCAACTTTGATTTTCCCTTTTGACCTTATTATTTCCATCGCTATTTTGCCCTCATCTGCAGGAACACTCACAATAGCGCTTTTCACTTTATCAATTGCAAACAGGTACCCTCGTGTTTCATATGGGTCAAGCCAGCCCGCCAGTCTTCCGTCCTTAAAAACGGCAGTGCCTTCTGAAATAAATTTTTTTTCTGCAGTCTTTGATATTTGCCCAATGGCAGGCTGCCTTCCGCAACCGCACATATCTTTAACCACATCAATCATCAGGGTTTTCTTCACTGTTCCCCGTGAAACGGTATTTTCTACCGTTTCATTTATATACACCGCAGGTATGGGGTCAATACCAGTTTCCATTTCAAGGATTTCCCTTGGTGTTACGCCTTTTGCCACAAGAACTGTCATTGAGTAGTCTATTTCATGGTCTCTCTGAAAAAAATCCAGGACTTCTTCTATGCCATCCTGCGAAAGCCTTTCACCAAGGATTAGAACCTGAGCTGTGCTTAAAAACAGCCTTTTGTCAACAATGGACAACATGCCTCTGACAGCGTCGAAAACTGTTTCTCCTTCATAGGACTCGATAAATACAGGCTTTGGCTGCGCACCTCCGCCTTTTCCCTTTCCGGAGGATACAGACTGGATTGCGGCAGGTTCCACCACCTGGACGGTCAATAAAATTTTGCCGTCTTCTGTCCGATCCAAACCAAAACCAACTACAATATTTATTTCAGACAGATCTCTGTTGTTCCAGCATCCGGCCAGCAACAAAGAGAATATAAGTAAAAAGGAAATTCGAGCCATGTTGGTTTTTTTTATGCCCTTTTCACACATCACCTTTTTGCCTTCACCTCCTGGCGTTTTGTCCCTTTTGCACCCTTGGCATTTTCCTGCCGCAGTATCCTCGGCCTTGTCACCATAGCCCAGATGGGCACCACTATAAAAGAATCCTTGAGGTCGGAAGACGTAAGCGGTGAAAAAGGCGCCATATAGGGAACACCAAAGGAACGCAGCCTGCAGAGGTGTATAAAAACAGCCACAGCCACAAAGGAAATTCCAAGAAAGCCTAAGAAATTGGCCGCAGCCAGGAACGCAAAGCGCAGCAGCATGGTTGCCCGGATGAGCGGCGGGACAACAAAGCTGCAGATAGCCGTAATAGCTACGATAATCACCATCAGGTTGCTGGCAATTCCCGCCGCTACCGAAGCCTCACCCAGCACAATCGCGCCCACAATGCTGAGCGCCTGGCCGATGGGTCTTGGCATACGGACACCCGCTTCGCGCAGGAGCTCAAAGGCTATAATCATCAATATAGCTTCGATAAAAGGCGAGAAAGGGATTCCCTGCCGTGAAGCCGCCAGTGTGATCATCAGTTTGAACGGGATGACCGTATGGTGAAAGCTGACCAGCGACACATACATGGCCGGCAGCAGGTTTGATACCAGAAGCGCCATTAGGCGCAGGAGGCGCATGAAGGTTGCAAAATAGGCGTGGTCATAGTAATCATCCGTAGTCTGTATGGATTCTATAAAAAGATACGGGACCGTAAGGACATAGGGCGTACCGTCGCAGAATATGGCCACACGCCCCTCCAGTAGTTTTCCAGCCAGCTTGTCGCATTTTTCGCTGTTCCCCACCGTGGGAAAAAGTGATAATCGGCTGTCGGAAATGAACTGCTCAATAATACCGGTATCAAGAATGGCATCGGTCTTGATTTTCTTGAGCCTCTCCCGCACTTCCCTGACAATCCCCTCATTGGCAATCCCCTTGATATAGCAGATGCAGACATCGGTTTTTGTCTGCTTTCCGAGCTGCATCATTTCCAGCTTGAGATTCGGGTTTTTGATCCTTTTTCGAATGAGGGTGGTATTGGTAAGCAGGTTCTCGACAAAGCCTTCCCTTGCGCCCCTGATAGATGTCTCCGTATCGGGTTCCTCTACCTGCCGTCCCTGCGGAGCTTTTACTCCAATAACCAGCGCCTTGTTTTCTCCGTCGATAAAAAGCAAGGCTTCCCCGGACACGATGCCGTCCACCGCTTGCCGCATATCATCGGCTTCTTTTATGTCGTTGTTGATGACTACACATTCTTTAAGCTGTTCAAATATGCGTCTGCCCTCATGCAATTCCGTGTTTGAGAAAAAGTCAAGGATAGGGCGGATCACATCCTGGTTCAATACCCTCTTGTCAACAAAGCCGTTGATATATGCCACCAGTATTCTAATCGATCTTTTTTTCCCGCATGAAATTTCCCGATGCATAAAATCGCTGCAGCCGGAAAATATTTCGCTAAGCCTGGCCTTAACAGCTTCAATGGTTTTCGGTATTTGTTCGTATGAATCAGCATGTGCATTATCAGCGTTAGTGTTTTGATTTCCTGTTTTTCTTTGTTTTCTTATTCTCCCAAGCATTTCTTTATCACCTGTTTTATATTATAACCATTATATGGGCATGAAATACACAAATAGGGTTTTCAAGAAGCAAGCTCCTTTGAATAAAAAAATAAAAGCCCTGCAATCAGAGCTTTCTTACTTTCACTATCTATTATATGGCTATTTCATCAATCATACCGCTATACCCCAGCACCAGGTTGTCCTTTTCCTTTTTCGCCTTAGTAGAAGCAAGGCTGGCAAGGTTTATAAGGTTTATTATTGTTCTATACATGTTTCCTTTCCTCGGATTTCTCCTTCTTCCGCCTGCAATTCCTGCTGAAACGCTTATGCTTATACCTTCGCAAAATTCGTACTGCCTTATCCTGCTTAAAATATCCTGTGCCATTGCTTCACATGCTTCAGCGCATTTATCCGTTACAAGCGCGAATTCATCGCCGCCATACCTGCAAAGAAAAGTGCCTGCGGGTGCAAAGCTCTTAAGGATTTGCGCAATCTCCTTCAGAATATTGTCTCCTACTGCATGTCCAAACTCTTTGTCAATATTTCCAAAGCTATTAATATCAAAGAAAGTGATGGATATTTCACTGCCCTGTTCAAGGAGTTTATGGGCTTTGTATATAACATAGTCGCTTCTGTATAACCCCGTCAAAATATCCACATGCTTGCAGATTTCAGCTTCAATTATTTTCTTCGTTATAACCCCAATAGCTTTATTGTCCTGAGTGACAAAGAGGATGTCCGAATCGCCGGCTTCAAAAAATTCTTTAGCTTTCCATACTGGTTGGTCCGCTTCAATGCATCCATAGCTTCCGGACATGGCGTCCAGCGCAATCCTATTTGGGTGAGATTTTATCAAATCATTTCTCGTCAGGACACCAACAGTTTTCCCGTTATCAGTAACAGGAAAGCAGTCCGTATCTGTCTTTTCAGCAATATCCCGTATTCGTTTCATTCCCCAAAAAGCATCAACAGCGATGTAATCCTTTATCATAATTTCAAAAGCTTTCCTTATCATAAATCTATAGACTTGCTAACCTGGAGCACAATATTCACCTGGGTTTTCACAATTGTTGACTCGTTAGCAACCTTACCTCCTTCCTCTAATAAAAGCCCAACCAGCTTTTCCTGCGGAAGCATATTAAAAAGTGCCTTTCTTACCACTATGGCCTCAATTGCAGGATGATCCACCTTTATGATCTCATACTGGTCCGGAGACAATATATCCACCATGCGTCTTGCCGCCTCAGGCCCGATTGGCGCCCGCTTTCCGACAATGAGCGCATCCTGCATCGGAGGCATTTCAAACTCCGACATACGCATGGTGATTTCTGCTTTTTTTGGTGCTATCTACATTTTTAGACATTTCCTTCCCTTCTTCCGTTTGCTATGAAAAATATTTTATCATATTTTGTATGATTTTTATAATTATTTTATATATATTTATTATTTATTAAGTCTATTTAACCGTTTTTTATGAGGAATTCACTCTTGTATTATAAGCTTGTGTTGAAACTGGCAGTAGTGGCAAGTTCGCTTCAAGGGACAAAACATGTTAAAAAGGCAGGATATTTCAGCCTTGTACTGTCCGGTATCCTGGCATCATCCGCTCTTTTGACTTTTACCCTGACATTTCCTTATTGCGCAAGGGCGGAAATTACTGCTCCCATGTACCAGATAACAGCCATGATTGATTATGGAAGACTACTTCAAAAGGCTTGAACCTATTCGCCTTTTTATATGTTTGGAATGATGAATTTAGAAATATGGCGCAATAATAACAGATGCCGTTGGTATAAACAAAAACCAAAGGCATCCCGGGTATTTATATTCCATTATATGCTTTCAAATAAATATCTTTTAATTCCGATACAATAGGCATTCTTGGATTTGCTGTTGTGCATTGGTCTTCAAAAGCTTTATCTGCGAGTTCATCCAAAACCTGCATAAACTGGTCTTCCGATATGCCGCAATCCTTTATGGACAGGGGAATTAGCAGCTGCTTCATCAGGTCAATTACCGCAGATATCAGGCTGTTTATACCTTCCTCCGTATTGCGGCAGGGTAGCCCAAGATATTTAGCTATTTCCGCGTATTTTTGATCCGCTATATAGTGTTCATATTTTGGAAAGGCAGTAAACTTTGTCGGTCTTGAAGCATTGTATCTAATAACATGGGGAAGTAAAACAGCATTAGCTCTTCCGTGAGGTATATGAAATTTACCACCTAATTTATGTGCCAGACTGTGATTAATACCTAAGAAAGCGTTAGTGAAGGCCATACCTGCTATACATGATGCATTATGCATTTTTTCACGTGCTTTTTGATCATCACCATTCATATAGACTTTCGGCAAATATTCAAATACAAGCTGGATAGCCTTCATAGCAAGTCCGTCTGTGTAGTCCGATGCCATAACCGATACGTAAGCTTCGATTGCATGAGTTAATACATCCATCCCTGTATCGGCTGTAACATATGCAGGTACTGATTGCACAAATTCCGGGTCAATAATGGCGACGTCTGGTGTTAGCTCGTAATCTGCCAGCGGATATTTCGTTTCTTTTTCCGGGTCTGTTATTACTGAAAAGGATGTTACTTCCGAACCCGTACCCGAAGTAGTAGGAATAGCTACCAATTTGGCTTTATTCCCTAGAGGAGGATACTTAAACACTCTCTTGCGAATATCCATAAATTTTATACGAAGATCATTGAAATCGGTTTCAGGATGTTCATAAAATAACCATATTGCTTTAGCGGCATCAATTGCCGATCCTCCTCCCAGAGCAATGATAACATCAGGCTGAAAGGCTTCTGCTGCTATAACACCTTCTCTTACCGTATCAACTGTCGGGTCTGGCTGTACCCTGTCAAAAATCTCTGAATGCACATAGTTTCTGCCTTCACGTTTTCTTAAATGGTACAGGACTTTTTCTACATATCCCAGTTTGACCATTACTTTATCCGTAACAATAAAAGCTCGTGAGATATTAGGCATTTTTGACAGATACTGGACAGAGCCAGGTTGGAAATAGATTTTCTCCGGTATTTTAAACCACTGCATATTGTACTTTCTCCTTGCCACACGTTTCTTATTGATTAAATTTACGGCAGTGATATTGGCAGTTGTACTGTTTCTGCCAAAGGAGCCGCAGCCTAATGTGAGTGAAGGCATATTGGTATTATATATGTCTCCTATAGCCCCATGACTGGAAGGCTGATTGACAATAATTCTTCCGGTGTTTACCCGTTCTGCAAACTCGCTGATTACACATTCATTGTTGGAATGGATAACCGCAGAATGGCCAGACCCTCCGAAATTAACCATTTCCACAGCTCTTTGGATACCTTCATCAGAATTGTTCACTTTAAAACAGGCCAATATGGGACATAATTTCTCCCTGGATAAAGGATATTCAGGTCCTACTCCTTCAATTTCAGCAACCAGTATTTTTGTACCCTCCGGGACCGCGATTTCCGCCATTTGTGCGATGGTTTCAGCAGATTTGCCCACAATTTTCGGGTTCATGGCACATTTCTTTTCATCAATAGCCAGACTTTCCAGCCTTTCCCTTTCTTCTTCATTGACAAAATAGCAGCCGAGTTTCTTCATATATTCCGTAACAGGTTCGTATATATCCTTGTCAATAATAACCGCCTGCTCTGAGGCGCAAATCATACCGTTATCAAAGGTTTTTGATAAAATTAAATCGGTTACCGCCCTCTTTATATCCGCTGTTTTTTCTATATAACAGGGTACATTACCCGGACCAACTCCCAGTGCAGGTTTTCCGGCACTATACGCTGCTTTGACCATTGATGAACCTCCTGTGGCTAGTATTAAAGAAATGCCATCATTTTTCATCAATGCCTGGGTAGCTTCTATGGAGGGGTTTTCTATCCATTGAATACAGTATTCCGGAGCTCCTGCTTTAACAGATGCATCTCGTACAATTCTGGCAGCCTCTGCACTGCATTGCTGTGAACTGGGATGGAAAGCAAATATAATCGGGTTTCTCGTCTTCATCGCAATAATGCACTTAAATAATGTAGTTGATGTAGGATTTGTGACCGGTGTAATACCGGCAATAATACCAACCGGTTCTGCAATTTCAAAATAGTCTTCTTCTTCATTTTCATTAATAATACCTACAGTTTTTTCATATTTTATACTGTGGTAAATATACTCAGTAGCAAATAAGTTTTTAATAATTTTATCTTCATAGACTCCCCTCTGGGTTTCTTCAATTGCCAATTTTGCCAGCCTCATATGGTTAGCTAATCCAGCAAGGGCCATTTCTTTAGCAATATGGTCCACTTGCTCCTGGTTTAATTTAACCATTTCTTTTAAGGCCATCTTACCATTTTCTATCAGGTTTTCTATAATAGCAGGCACTTCACTGTTAGTTTTATTCTGTTCGGCCATAAAAATCCTCCTATCCTGCATAACATAACTTTTGCCGCTTTATATAGTATGTTAATAAGACCAGATTTTTATTACAGATAAATTGGTTTGTGCAGATTAGTTCTTCGTCATCTTTCCGTACTCCCAATACTTCCGGTTTTATTTGTTGCGCCTGAATGTGACTGTTATCGTTGTACCCTTTCCGGGCTTGCTTAACAGCTGAACCCTGGCATTATGGAATTCCGCACTGTGCTTTACAATGGAAAGCCCCAGCCCGGTTCCGCCGGTTTCCCTTGAATGGGACTTGTCAATTCTATAAAAACGTTCAAACACCCGGCTTTGGTGCTCTCTGGGAATGCCAAAACCATTATCTGCAACGGTTAGTACGACATTATCGGGTAAAGCTCTGACACTTACATCAACCGTGCCTTTTTCATAATTGTATTTGATTGCATTATCGCACAGGTTATAGATCATTTCCTCCAGGATTTGCCTGACACCTGAAATGATAGCATTCTCACCGCTGACTGACAGCTTTATCTGTTTCTGCTGCGCAAGGGAAGATAGTCTGCTGACTGTTTCCGTTGCCAATTCCAATAAGTCAATCTCTTCAAAAGGAAGCTGAACATTTTTCTCATCTAGCCTGGAGAGCCGTATCACATCGTCTATAAGGTTTATGAGATGCCTTGCTTCTTTGTATATGCAGTTAGCAAACTCGGGAATGTCCTCCGGCTGCACCATGCCGTTTTTCATAAGCTCTGCATAACCTGAAATGGAGGTAAGGGGCGTTTTGAGTTCATGGGACACATTGGCAGTAAACTCACGGCGCATTTTTTCAGCAGATTGTTTCTCTGTTATATCCAGTATAAATAGAATAACTCCTTTGACAACCATATCATCCTTAACAGGGCTGACCAATAAATGAAAAGAATCCTCACCAATTGTAAATGTATTTTCAAATAAATGCCCGCCCATAGCTGTCTCTATTGCTTTTTGGAGGGGTATGCTTCGATCCAGTGTTAATATATGCTTGTTAATTATATCCTGGGTGCTGACATTGAATATGCTTGCAGCACTTTTATTGATGAATAATATCAAGCCTTTGTTGTTTAAAACTATGATTCCTTCGCTGATATTTTCCGTAATCGCATTAAACTCTTCCTGCTTCTCCTTCAGCCTTTTGAACTGGCTTTCGATCTGTTCGTTCTGTCTTGCCATGCGGGACAGCAGTGGGGACAATTCGTCATAGACATCATTGGATAACGGATTCTCCAAATTTAAGTTGTTTAAAGGGAAAATAATTTTTTTCGTAAGCAGATTGGCAATGATCATGGTCAGCAGTATAACCAGTAGTGTAATTAAAGCGATATACGGTATAAAACCTAAAACAGATTTGAAAACACTGTTTGTTGTGGCTGATACTCTCAGAACTGTGCCGTCATTGAGCCGGACAGCCCGATAAAATGTCTGTGTACCAAGAGTTTTGGAAAGATGAACTGCTTCACCGAAGCCGTTTTTCAATGCATCGGCAATTTCCGGCCTATTGAGGTGGTTTTCCATGTTTTCTGCTTTAACCATATTATCAAACAAAACAGTTCCGTCACTTGCTACCCATGTGATCCTGCTGGAGTTTTCCTGATTTTTAAGGCCGGAAAAAACCTGTTCTCCGATTAAATTGTAGCCGTTTGAGATAAAAAGAGCTTCATTTCTGATTTCCTGCTGCATCTGGATATGGAATTCTCTGTATATGACTCCGGTTATAAGAAAACAAGTGAGTAGAATGGTTATAAGGGCTAGCAGCAGCATGCTTTTATAAATACGCTTTTTCATGCATTTCCTCCGATCCTGTAGCCAACCCCCCTCACCGTTTCAATAACTGATCCCGCTTCTCCGAGCTTTTGACGCAGGGTGCGGATATGCACATCCACAGTACGGGTCTCTCCTTCATACTCATATCCCCATACTTCTTCCAGGAGCTTATCCCTTGTCAGCACGATACCTTCATTTTCCATTAAATATTTCAGAAGCTCAAATTCTTTGAATGTAAGGGCAACCTCCTTCCCGTCCGCTAGAACAACATGCCTGTCAATATACATTGTCAGCCGACCGGTGGATAATTCGGATGATTTGCTTACTTGTCCTGACCTTCTGAGAACAGCTTTGACACGGGACAGGAACTCCATAATTCCAAAAGGCTTGGTTATATAATCATCTGCTCCGCTGTCCAGCCCAACAACCTTGTCATATTCTGCGCTCTTTGCAGTAAGCATTATTACCGGAATGTGCCGTGTTTTCGGTGATGCCTTTAGTTTTTTCAATATTTCAATACCGTCTTCGCCTGGCAGCATGATATCAAGCAATATTAAAGCAGGCAGCCCGCTTTCCAGCGCTTTTAAAAAAGGTCTTCCTTCGCTGAACCCAATAGCCTCATATCCGTTGGATTTAAGTGCATATATAATAAGCTCCCGTATGCTTCTGTCGTCCTCTACACAATAGATCATTTTTCAACCTCGCTAATATGCTTGCCGGTAATGGAAAATACAACCCATTCGGCAATATTTGTAGCATGATCGCCTATCCGTTCAAAATATTTGGCAATCATCATCAGGTCAATAGCAAATTCACCGTTATTGGTGTCTTCATTAATCAGCCTGATCATATCAGCCTTCACATCATTAAACAGATTATCAACTACATCATCGTAATCTATCACAGCCCTGGCAAGATCCAAATCCTGTCGAACATAAGCGTCGATACTGTCCGTAACCATTTTTATCGTAGCCTTTGCCATGTCTACAATGTGATTTGTGTTCTCTGCATCCTTTATATTGGCAAGCATAGTTATTTCCGATATATCTGCAGCCTGGTCCCCGATTCGTTCCATATCTGTAATCATCTTCAGGGCAGATGAAATCTGGCGCAAATCTCTGGCAACAGGCTGCTGCTGGAGAAGCAACTTGAGGCACAGGCTTTCAATCTCCCTTTCTTTCTGGTCTATTTCCTGATCTGCTGCAATTGCCTTTTTGGCAAGTTCTATATCTCCGTCTATCAGCGCTTTTGTCGCATTTGCTATGGCTCCTTCACACAAGGCGCCCATCTGTATCATCTGTTTTTTTAAAAGCTCCAGCTGCTCATCGAATTTATTCCTCATTACCCAAACCTCCCGGTTATATAATCCTCAGTCCGTTTATCCTTTGGCATGGAGAACAGCTCCTCTGCTCTTGAATATTCTATGACTTCGCCGTGCAGGAAAAAGGCGGTTGAATCTGCAATACGTACAGCTTGCTGCATATTATGGGTAACTATAATAATAGTATAGTCTTCTTTCAATTCAACAGCAAGGTCTTCGATTTTGGATGTTGAGATGGGATCAAGGGCTGATGTCGGTTCATCCATCAACAGGACTTCAGGCTGTACAGCCAACGCTCTTGCAATGCAAAGCCTCTGCTGCTGGCCGCCTGAGAGCTCCAAAGCACTCTTTTTCAGGCGATCCTTTAATTCATCCCATATTGCAGCCTGCCGCAGGGATCTCTCTACCACATCATCCAGCTTGATCTTTGATCGGATGCCGTGGGTACGAGGCCCGAATGCCACATTGTCATAAACACTCATAGGAAAAGGATTAGGCTTTTGAAAAACCATTCCCACCCGTTTCCGCAGCAGGTTTATGTCCATATCACCGTAAATGTTTTCGCCGTCCAGCAAGACTTCGCCTGTTATCCGGCAGCCTTCAACAAGGTCATTCATTCGGTTCAGGCATTTCAGAAGGGTAGATTTTCCGCAGCCTGACGGCCCGATAAAGGCTGTTATTTCGTTTTTTTTGATATTCAGATTGACCTTCTTCAATGCCTGAAAATCGCCATAATACAAATCCAGATTCTCTATACGAATTTTGTCCATATCTTATCCTTTCTACTCCATTTCTTCCAGCAGCCAGAGCCTGGTATCCAGCACGTGGTATCTAATATGCAGTCAAGCATTACCCAGTACCTGACACCTTTCTCCTAATATCTGGCACCTGGTTCTTAGGATTTTGTCAGTTTTTTTGCTATATATCCTGAGAACCAGTTGATCAATACAACAATAAATAACAGTATTACAGCCGTTGCATAAGACTGGTTTACATACAACCCTTCGCTGGTAAGAGCGTACATGTGAACCGATAGTGTGCGGGTAGAATCAAACAGAAAGTCCCTGCCCTTTGGTATTTCAGCTACGGTTCCGGCAGTATAGATCAGTGCCGCGCTCTCTCCGACAATCCTTCCAATGCCCAGGATGACACCGGCAAAAATACCAGGCATTGCAGAGGGTAGAACAATTCTAAACACAGTCCTGAGCTTGCCTGCACCTAGCCCAAAACTGCCTTCCCGATACGAATCAGGAACTGCTTTTAATGCTTCCTCAGCGGTACGCATGACAAGCGGCAAAATCATGATTGATAGTGTGAATGCACCTGCCAGGAGAGACATTCCCCATCCAAGAGCGGTTACAAAGAACAGCAGTCCAAACAAACCGTAGACGATTGACGGAATTCCTGACAGTGTTTCGGCAGTAATTCTGATTATGCCAACCAGCCTGTTGCCTCTTTTCGCATACTCAACCAGATAGATGGCAGAAAAAATTCCTATAGGCGCTGCAATCAGAAGCGAGATGAACGTCATGATAACAGTATTTATCAAAGCTGGCATTAGTGACACATTCAATGTATTATATTCCCACTGAAACAGCTCAGGCTTGATATTAGGTATCCCTCTTATCATGATATACCCAATCAAAAAAAGCAAAATACCTATGGTAAGAATTGTTGATACTAACACCAGGAGGAACAGGGCCAGCGACAGGGGGCTGCGTTTATAGGCCTTGAGCTTTTGCCCGAATGATCGTTTGTTGATATATTCCATCAGCCCGTCCTCCTTTTCAGCAATGACAATAATAAATTTATAATAAGAATGAATACAAAAAGTACAACAGCTGTCGCAATCAGAGCCTCCCTGTGCAACTCCGCAGCATAGCCCATTTCGATGATTATGTTGGCTGTAAGTGTCCTGACACCTTTCAACAATCCGGCAGGCATTCGTGCCTGGTTTCCCGCAACCATGATGACTGCCATGGTCTCTCCGATGGCTCTGCCTATACCCAGGACTACAGCAGCCATTATGCCGGATTTTGCAGCCGGAAGCATTACAAAGAAGATGCTTCTTTCATGGCTCGCTCCAAGTGCCAGCCCGCCTTCATAATAGCTTTGAGGGACTGCTCTGATTGCTGATTCGCTTACGCCTGCAATCGTAGGCAAAATCATGATGCCCAGGAGAATTGATGCCGTCAGCATGCTGCTACCGGTGCCCCCAAAGGTATCACGGATAAAAGGAACTATGACTACAAGTCCGAAAAATCCGTATACGATGGAGGGAATCCCTGCGAGCAGGTTTATGGCGGGTTTTAAGATGCGGTAAAGCTTTTTGGGGCAATATTGGGCCATGAATACGGCTGTTAAAACCCCTACGGGCACTCCGACAACCGCAGCGCCGGCTGTCACATAGATGCTTCCCAGGATCATGGGTAAAATGCCGAATGAAGGAGGCGTATTATTCGGTTTCCATGTTGTGCCCATCAGAAAATCAAATATCCCGATTTTAGCTATAGCGGGGACACCGTTTATAAATAGAAATAAACAAATAAGCGTGACAGCCTGAATGGATGTGCAGGCTGCTGTAAAAAATATTGCTTTCATTATGCTTTCTTTGTATTTTGTCATAGATACTTAACCCCTTAAAAGCCAGAATGTGCGTCTCATCCAGCAAATGCTCCGCTGGCTTGTTTTATCTTACTTAGCAACCTCATTCCAAGAGGTAATTTCTCCTTTGAAAATACCTTTAATTTGGTCACTTGTCAGATTACTTACCGGGTTTTCCTTATTTACAATAACAACAAGACCATCCATGGCTATAACTGTTGGCTTTAACTTCTTCAATTCACTCTCCTTCAACTCTCTGGATGCCATGCCGATATCACAGGTTCCTTCCATCGCTAATTTCATTCCCGTTGTGGAATCACTCGTCTGTATTTCAATTTCTGCATTGGTATTCACTTTCAAATAAGCCTCTTTTAACTTCTCCATGAGCGGTGTTACTGAGGAAGACCCAGCTACTACTATTTTACCGGATGGCTTCGTACTGCTGTAAGGGCCTTTTTCTGATGCAGCAATATAACTATTTTCTTCCACGACCTTTTGTCCGTCACTGCTGAGGATAAAGCTGATGAAATCCTGTGCCAGTTCGCTGATGTCATCCCTTGTTGCAATATTAAAAGGCCTGAAAACCTTGTAAGTATTGTTCTTGATATTTTCAACAGTAGGTTCAACTCCGTCAACTTTAACCGCTTTGACGGTATCATTCAGGGAACCCAGGGAGATATATCCTATGGAACTCTTATTACCAGCGACTGTGGTCATTACAACGGAAGTACTGTTTACAACGGTTGCCTCGTCTGTTGTATGATCTACCTTGTTTCCGTTTGCATCCTTTTCTTCAATTCCAAACAGTTCAATAAATGCTCCTCTGGTGCCCGATCCATCTTCCCGGGAAACAACTACTATGTCATTGCGGCCTCCGCCTGCACAGCCTGTGAAGAAGATTGTCAGCATGATTATAGTTGAAATAAGTCCCAAATTCTTTTTCATTCTGCTTTTTCACTCCTTTACCTTTTCTCTCATTAATTTCTTCTTTGACAATATGAATATTACAGCATGGAAGTTAAAGATAAATGCAGGTTTAGGTTAAATTCTTGTAAAATCAAATTATATATCCTTTCATCTAATCAATCTAAAGGCCTTCCTTGGGGGTTCTGCTTTCAATGTACTTAATTCTATGAAACCCGCCTCTACTGTAAAATTTGATTGGAGGTGGATGGATCGATAGTAGATGGATTACCGTAAACATTTTACCGCTTTTCTGCATATAGAATACTTGTCACTGATATTAAAAATTTTATCTATAAAAAAGAAAACGCCGGATAAAAAACCGACATTCTCTCATCATTACCCCATCTTAAATTTGCTTTACACTGCATAATATAGCCATTGTTCAAACTACTCGATTGGAATTGGTGTCATAATTTTTATGCTTTAGTCTGACTTTTAGCTCCTTTACTTTTGTTTCTATTCTTGAGATTACTTTTTTAAATTCGTCATCGCCCTTGCTTGTAGGATCATCCAGTCCCCAATCTTCCCTGTGCTTACACGGAAGGTAAGGGCATTCCACATTGCATCCCATTGTAATAACAATATCTACCGGAGGGATTTCATCAAGTAGTTTTGAATATTGCGTTTTCTCCATATCTATATCATAAAGCTCTTTCATTAATCGCACAGCATCCTGATTAATTTGGGATTTTATTTCTGTGCCGGCAGAGTAGCTTTCAAATATATCTCCTGCAAAATGCTTACCAAGCGCCTCAGCTATTTGGCTTCGACATGAATTATGAACACAAATAAATGCGACCTTAGGTTTATTATTCATTGCCCATACCTACTTTCTGTTTTTTTACCGGAAACCAGTGCCTTGTATTATTTGCTATCTTTACAAGTTTCAGCATAAGCCTAAAGCGGCTTAGTCCCGGCAAGCCGACCATCATAGCGGTAACCCGCTTTAGGCCCGAGGCTTTGCGTCCTGTCTTTCAACAAGTTTGTCTTTATCATTTTTTTTAATTATTATACATCTATAACCTTAGTAAATATTTGCAAAAATGTGCCAGTTTTTATTCTTGCTTAATATAGTTTGCTAAATTGCGTTATTTTGTTTGAAAGAAGAAAATGCTGCATAAATTATTTGCTCTTAGCAACTATTTATATAGTCTTATAATAAGCTTTAAGTTATTTCATGGCTTCCTCAATCGCTACTGCTACTGCAACAGTAGCACCAACCATCGGATTGTTTCCCATACCTAAAAAGCCCATCATTTCAACATGTGCCGGAACAGAAGACGAACCCGCAAATTGAGCATCGGAGTGCATTCTGCCCATGGTATCCGTCATTCCATAAGAAGCCGGGCCTGCAGCCATATTGTCCGGATGCAGTGTCCTTCCTGTTCCGCCGCCGGAAGCTACAGAAAAATATCTTTTACCAAGTTCATAGCATTCCTTTTTATAAATACCGGCTACGGGATGCTGAAATCTTGTAGGATTAGTGGAATTTCCGGTAATAGAAACAGCTACGCCTTCAAGATGCATAACAGCTACGCCTTCTCTCACATCATCAGCACCATAGCATCTGACTTTAGCTCTTTCCCCTTTTGAGTATGCAATTTCTTTTACAATTTGAAGCTTACCGGTATAATAATCAAATTTGGTTTGCACATAAGTAAAACCATTAATCCTTGAAATAATTTGTGCAGCATCCTTACCCAGACCATTCAATATAACTTTTAAAGGCTCTTTTCTTACCTTATTTGCAGACATTGCGATGCCTATAGCTCCTTCAGCAGCTGCAAATGACTCATGGCCTGCAAGGAAAGCAAAGCATTTAGTATCTTCTCTCAGGAGCATAGCCGCAAGATTCCCATGACCCAGCCCAACCTTTCTATCATCCGCTACTGAGCCAGGAATACAGAAAGCCTGTAGTCCTTCCCCAACAGCCTCTGCTGCTTCAGCTGCCTTAAAACAATCTTTTTTTATAGCAATCGCAGCTCCAGTAACATACGCCCAGCAGGCATTTTCAAAACATATTGGTTGGACTGACCTCACGATATTATAAACATCTATCCGTTTATCATCACATATTTTCTTTGCCTCTTCCAGAGAGCTGATACCATATTTATTCAATACAGCATTTACCTGGTTTATTCTTCTTTCATAACTTTCAAATAATGCCATACTTATATTCCCCCCTCTCATTATTCATGACGTGGATCAATAATTTTAACAGCTTCATCAAACCTGCCATATTTTCCGGTAGCCTTTCTAACAGCTTCATTTGCATCAGTACCCTTTTTTATAAAATCCATCATTTTGCCAAGATGTACAAACTCATAACCAATGATTTCATTGTTCTCATCCAGTGCAACGTTTGTAACATATCCTTCTGCAATTTCAAGGTACCTTGGTCCTTTAGCAAGTGTACCGTACATAGTTCCGACCTGGCTTCTCAAGCCCTTACCCAGATCCTCAAGCCCAGCTCCTACCGGAAGTCCACCCTCGGAAAAAGCAGTCTGGCTCCTTCCATAAACAATCTGGAGGAACAGCTCTCTCATTGCTGTGTTAATTGCATCACATACCAGGTCAGTATTCAATGCCTCAAGAATTGTCTTCCCAGGCAGTATTTCAGCAGCCATTGCTGCAGAATGCGTCATACCCGAACAGCCCAAAGTCTCTACCAGTGCTTCCTGGATGATTCCGTCCTTTACGTTCAATGTAAGCTTACAGGCTCCTTGCTGTGGTGCACACCAGCCTACTCCATGAGTTAATCCGGAAATATCCTTGATTTCTTTAGCCTGTACCCATCTACCTTCTTCTGGTATTGGCGCTGGACCATGGTTTGGTCCTTTAGCCACACACATCATTTTCTCAACCTCTGAAGAATACTCCATATAACGACCCCTTCCTGATAAGATTCAAATTGATATTAACCTTGCAAAAAACAAAAACCCCTACCTTAAGATTATCTGCTTAAAGTAGGAGCCATCAGCATGCAGCGGTTAAGGTGAGCCCCATCACCAATATAAGTTTAACATATTTTCATTTATATGTACATTTGCTTTTTTATCATCTTAATTTTTCTTTCACTGTAATAATTGCCTTCTCCAGAATACAAATAAAAGAAGTGATGCTATTTCTACAACTAGAACCAATAATAGTATATAGACCACAGAATATTGATATAAAAACCCCATAAGTATCCCACCAATTAACATTGCTGTGCCATATAAAGTATTAAAAACGCCATATGCTTTTCCACGACTATCCATAGATATGATATCTGCTATAGCTGCCCTCATTGTGGTTTCGTGTATTCCCATCACCGCGCCCCACAGCATAACAGCTATTATAACCAGCGTACTGTTGTGTGTAAAACCGAGTATAGCAATTGGCAGCGTCAGTACAGGTGCAACAACCAATGAAGCAAATCCCATTTTATCATATATTCTACCAATAATCAGCGCAACAACCGCGTCTACTGCCATGGCTATAGCATAAAGTGTAGGAATGAATGCTTCAGTTACTACTTGCTGAGTTGATATATGGTAGGATAGTATGGGAAAATTTACAAAGCCCAGCACACACAAAAAAGTAAATATGGCATAAATCCAGAATACCTTTGATAGTCCTGCCTTTGTTTTAGCCGAACTGATAGAATTACTTTTAGATTCTTCTAATTCTTCAGGTTTAGGAACTCTTATTCTGGTGGCAATGACAACTGCGATTGTTAATACCGCAGGTATCCACATTATAATAAGTCCTTGCTTATATTCTCCTGTGAGAGCAAGAGAAGCAGAAAATATAAGGGGACCAATGATAGCACCCACCTGATCCATTGCTTCATGAATACCAAAACCGGTACCCGTGCCAACCTGCTTAGTTGCATAGGACAGCATTGCATCTTTTCCCGGACTTCTTATAGCTTTGCCTGTACGTTCCAGTATAACAAATAAAGCGGCAAGCTCCCATTTTCCTGCAGAAGCTAGCAAAGGGACAGACACCAGTAATCCATATCCAATAATAGTAGCAAGCCAAAATTTTTTCGTCCGATCAACAAAATATCCTGAGATAAGTCTCAAAAAATAGCCAAAGAATTCTCCAAAGCCTGATATTAGTCCTACAGCAAATGCACTTGCTCCAAGGAACCCCAGATATGGACCATAAATGCTCCTTGCACCTTCATAAGTAATATCTCCCAATGCACTTATTAGGCCGAATAAAAGAATAAATTGAATAGCAAGTTTTTTTTTGGTATTACTGACAGGCATACAAAACACCTCACAAAACCTAATATATTTAGTTGACAGATTCCAACTTATAGCTAAATTCAACTGAATCCCATATTTTCGGGTTTACCAACTCAATTCTATCAGTTTTTTCATAGCTTTCGCCTATATGAATTGTAATGTTGTAAGTACCTGCTTTAACTAAATCAAAATGCTGTTGCGCTCTATTCGCCGGAGGCAGAGACCAGGTTGCGCCATCAGGGTTATAGGAACTATGATTTAGTCTTAATTGTCCCTTCTTTACATTAATTATATAAGTATGTACACCTTTAGGGTTCGAAAGCATGGCACACGACACACCACGCTTCAGCTGCCCTGCAAGCACACCCCCGCCTTCACTTTCTTTAAACATCATTACTCTAAATGTGTTAGTATAAAAAGCAACAGCAATAATGATCACAACCGGCGCAAATATAGCTGCATAGACACCCCAGTTCATTTATTCATTCACCTTCCCCTTTGGCGATTTACAATATTCTATATGGCTTCTGCATTTTCCACAACAAGCAATCTTTTTGCAGAAGCTTTAATTGCGATTGCTCCCAATGGCGCTGTAACCAAAATGGATAGTACAGCTATTGCAAGAATAACCTCTCCGGAAGAAATTCCCAGGCTAAGTGGAATCGCACCAATCGCTGCCTGCACTGTTGCTTTAGGGACATACGAAATTACACAGAACAACCTTTCTTTCCAGTTAAGGTTTGTGCCAAGTGTAGATATAATAACACCTGCACTTCGTCCGATGAGTCCGATAAAGATAACCACAAGTCCTGTTAGACCAGCATGTAAAGCTACACTTATATTCACCTGTGCGCCAACAAGTACAAATAGCAGTATTTCTGCAAATACCCATATTTTGTTAAACTTAGCTGATAATCTGCTTGCCACCTCAGGTCTCTTTTCAAGAATAACGAAACCAATGGTCATAACCCCAAGAAGCCCGGCAATTTCAAGCTTATTTTTTAGAGCATTCTCAATCACTGTAAGGAAGATTGAAGCACCAAGTATCAGCAATACTTTTTTCGTATCCCGAATATGATAAACTTTAAACACTCTCACCATGATGATCCCTATTATAAATCCCAATACAATACCTAAAAGGATCGATATCGGAATGCTTAATATTTGTATACCTATATTAATATGTGTTCCACTGTATAAACCTAAAAAAGTAGTAAAGAGAGTAATGGCAAATACATCATCTATAGATGAACCAGCAAGAATAAGGGTAGGTATTCCTTTATTTGTGCCTATACCATTATCAAGATAGTACAGCATCTGGGGCACAACAACAGCTGGGGATACTGCTGCAATAATGAACCCGAGAATGCCTCCCTCGATAAAGGTAAATCCAAGCAGCTTTACCGAGACGAAAGCAATTGTGAACCCTTCAACTATACCTGGTATACAGCTCAGCTTTATGGCCGTTGCTCCGACTCTATTCAAATCATCACGGCTTATACCCAGCCCAGCTCTGAGTAAAATGATAATTAAGGCGACTTTCCTTAAATCACCAGATAACCTTAAAGTATCGGCATCCAGCCAGTTTAATACATAAGGTCCTGTAATGACTCCTAAAAGAAGCATTCCAAGCAGACCGGGCAGCTTTAATTTTGTAAATAGTGCATTCGCACCTAATCCCAATATCAGCATGATTGCGAGACTTGTTGCCATTTTTTCATCTCCTCTAAATCAATTGTAAATATAAACCATTCTCTGCTAAAAATATACTGTTTTATACTCTGCTATGCTTATTTTATCTATTTAACATCCTTATCGCCAACCCATAAACCTACAGTATGAATCCATGCTACCCTTTCTTCTTCACTTTTCGGCTCATCTGCAAATCTGTAATCCGATTTTCGTTTTGTCTCTTCGAGAAAGAACATAAGCTTTTTAATTCTTTCTAATTGTGTATCCAGAATCACATTTACGGATTCTTGGTCTTCAAACCTTTCAATAGCCTTATAAAAGTGGGGTCTGCACAAAAAACCTTTAGCTCTATATCTTTGCCTGAATTCATCATCATGGGCAACATATTCCTGTAGTGCGAACAAATAGTTATTCTCGTCATCTACCACTATTTTACATATGGGACAAACATTTTTATTTGAGAACCACTCCTTTAGGCTGCCTAATTTGGTCACTCCTCCTTTCCTTAAAAATAGTAGCTTATGATAAAGCTCTTTATAGCCTGCTTGTTTTTTAAATCTCTCCAGCACATCCTGTTCCATTTTCAGCAGTTCTTCATATATAATTGCATGAGCCAATGGGTCTCCTGCCATCTGCAACTTCCAAGCATGAAAATGGCAGAACCCTTTTGAGCTTTTGATGCTTTCTCGCAGCTTAGTACCATTCACCCCCTCATATAGAAATCCATCTATGAAGCTGCTCACATTTTTCTCAATCAATTTGCATATAGGGCATACTTCCTGATTTAGTTTTTCTAAAAGCGCATGATATATAATATGCTTATCCACAGGTATCCCCCCAATCAAAAAACTCCTACAAGCAATAATAAATCTACTACCTGTAGGAGTCATCAGCTTCAATGCAATTTCGGCGAACTCCATCGCCATTAAGAATTTTATTTATATTATACTATAGCATATATGCAACTTCATATCTACAATTTTTAAAAATTCTATCAATATTCTATTTCTATTTCAAAATACGCTCTCCAAAATACTTAATCCCGATAGCACCCAATGGTGCCGTAAGAATTATTGACAGCACTGCAACAGCCAATATGACGCTGCCTGACTTAACACCTACAGCCAGAGGGATGGCTCCAATGGCAGCCTGCACAGTGGCTTTTGGTATGTACGAAATAATACAACAGAATTCCTTAATATTCAGACCAGATCCTAATAAAGAAACATAGACACCTGTACTACGAGCAATCAAGCCGATCAATATGACAATTGCCCTCATAAAACCTGCTTCCCACGCAACTCTGATATCCACCTGAGCCCCGACCAGGACAAAAAGGAGTATTTCAGCAAAAACCCATATTTTATTGAATTTTTGTGATAAACGTCCGGCAAGCACTTCATATTTTTCAAGGATTACAACTCCAATTGCCATAACACCCAGAAGACTAACAAAGGGGATTATATTTTAACGAGTCTTCCATCCAGGTTAGCAGAATGGAGAAGCCCAATATTATCAGTGCCTTTTTCGTATCCCTCATATGAAAAACTTTAAAGAGCTTATAAAGGGTCAAGCCCAGAATATCCCCTATTAAAATGCCAAGCATTATGGAAACAGGAATATGCAAGAGCTGTAAACCGATATTGACACTGCCGCCAAAATACAATCCCAGCAGTGAGGAAAAAATCACTATGACAAAAACATCATCCACAGAGGATGCCGCAATGATTAATGATGGAACTTCCCTTTCCGAGCCCTTGCCTCGTTGAATAAAATCTATCATATAAGGTACTACTACAGCAGGTGATACTGCCGCCATTATCGATCCGAGAATCGCTGCCTCAAGCATTGATAATCCCAATAACCCCGGAGCGACCAACGTGATAGCTGCTCCCTCAAATATTGCCGGAACGCAGCTCATTAACAATGCAGTTTTTCCAATTTTTTAAGCGTTTTGCTGCTGATTTCAAAGCCAGCTCGAAGAAGTATTTCCTTGAAATCAGCGGAAGTATTAAGTAATTCCGGGCTTACTAAGTTAAGCATGAATGGACCTATAATGACACCTACTATCAGCATTCCTAAAAGTCCCGGAAGCTTCAACCTGAAAAAAGAAAATTTGCAAGCAACCCAAGCAAAATAATTAACGCCATATTTACAGCCATATGTATTCCCCCCGTCTAAAAAAGCATTAAAAAAGCCAATGAATTCTACCCAACATCGTAGAAGCCATCAGCACATCAGCGGTTCGGATTTCTCCAGGGAGCACCTCATTCCCTGTAATATAAAATTGTGTTGCTAACTATTATAATTAATGTTCGTTGTTTTTTGTGCTTATAAATCTTAAAATATCCGAACGGGTAATAATCCCTACAAGCTTTCTTTCTTTGTCTAACACAGGTATCCTGTTGATACTATTTTCCACAATAACATCTATAACTTCATCTATTTCTGTATCTTCAAATACAGTAATAACATTACTCGTCATTACATCCTTGACTTTATAGCCTGTGATCGTTTTGACCTTCTTTTCTATCTTTTTCATGCTGTCCAGAAATGAAATACCAGGTAGGATAGAAATAAGACTGGGCAAGTGGAGATTCATTTCCTTATCAATCAGATCCGCCTCAGTTACAATAACTAATACTTTGTTTTCTCGATTAATCACGGGAACTCCACTTATCTTGTTATCCAAATGTAAATTGTGTCTTTCTCTGGCATAATGAATTTCTGTTTCCAGTTTTGCATCGTGTTCTATGACTTTTAACAGATATCCGGATACAAAAATAGTTGCTAAAACAGAGACCAATAAAACAATGCTGCCAACTTCTATTAGGGTTTTAAGTGTAAAACTGGGATAAACACCTGTGTTATAAGCATGAAAACTAAGATTTAATAAAACAAGCATTAAAGCTTGTACCAGGCATAATGTCAAAAGACAATTTTGCCTAATGGATTGCTTTGCTGTTCTTTTGTCAGACCCATTTTTTATTTCCAATTTTTCTGATATTAACGGTAAGCGCCATCCTCGTTTGCCAATGATATACGCTAATACTGCAAGTAAAATTAAGTGTGGCAAAGTAAAAAGTATTCTTAGCAAAGGATCAGAGATGATTTGTTCAAGTTTTAATTTAAAAATCCAAGCCAGAAGAGGAACGGAGATTCCCTCCGCCAATCCCAAAAACACACTTGAAAGTACCATTACAACTGCTGAAGTATGCCAGGGCAATCGGAAAAAGAGGTTCAAAAATATAGTCATGAGTGCTACTTGTGATATGGTATGGATACCAAATCGTACCGGCATTGTCCGGATACTGAATGAGAATATCGAAGTTAGCAGAGAAAGGATTATTACTACAAACGGTGACTCCTTTTTCTTCGTTAATGCCAGTACCATATAATACAAAACCAGGCTTTCAGGAACAGACACACCTAAAAAGGGGATTAACGGCATAACATCCATCGCAATACCCCCTTAAACATTATAATCTGAATACTTCATAAGCTCAGATATACGGTCACGGCTAAGTAAAGCCTTGTCTTCACAATTATTGAATTTTACCTCATAATACGATGAATTGGGAAAAGAGACTATCTTTTCAATCCGATCGGTGTTTATAATGAAAGATTTATGGGAACGAAAGAACATCTTTCCTAAGTACTTCTCCAGTTCCTGCAGGGTTTGTCGGGTTTTAAATTTCCCGTTGGTACAGGAGATAAGGGTATGACGTCCAGACTTTTCTATATAAAATATCTCATCGAGCTTTATAAAAACTCGTTCATTGCCCAGATTTATTGAAATTCTGCAGGTCTCCGTATTTGGGGAAGTATTACTCTTTTTTGATATTTCCAGCATCTTATATATGCGCCGGAAAGTAGATTTTACTCTTTCCTCATCAATTGGCTTTAATATATAATCGGATGCATACAGTTTGAATGCATCAAGAGAGTATTCATGATGTGCGGTTATAAAGACTATTGCTATATCCGGTTTTATATCTCTCAGCTTTTCAGCTAACTCTATCCCTTTCATATCAGGCATCTCAATATCCAGGAAAGCTAAATCCGGGTTATGCTCTCTTACAAGTGCTATTGCATCTTTAGCATTATCTGCTGTTCCTATTACCAGAGCCCCTTCAAGCTTACTAAGAATCGAGCAGAGTATCAGCATTACTCCATGTTCATCATCAGCCATTACAACTTTAACCGGTAACAAACTCACCACTTCCTTTCGGGATTTATTGGCAAACTTGTAAACACTTTTCCGGCAAATCATAGTCATAATGGCTCGAAGTCGTCACTATTAGTAATTCAGGTTGTATACATAAAGGCTCACTGATGTTAAAAAACACCAATGAGCCTAAAGCAGCTTAGTTCCGGCAACCCGGCCATCATAGCGGTAAACCGCTTTAGACCCGAGGCTTTGCGTCCTTGTCTTTCAACAAGTTTGCCTTTATCGATTTTTTTCGAACTATGTAATTATTATACATCATTAGCCATGTTGAAATTTGTCAAAGCTTGCTATATAGCTTACTTTTATCAGTTCAAGATAATCAACATATTGAGCACATATCGATTATCTACTTTAACAACAAATAATATTTGAGATTGCAAATTTTTTTTGTACAAAATCTAATTTTATGCTATATTTTATACATGGACTATAAACCTATACGGGGTGATATCATGGCCGTTAGTTATAAAAAACTCTGGAATTTGTTAATTGATAAAGATATGAAAAAGAAAGATCTGCGTGAAGCTGCTGGTATTAGTACGGCCTCTATGGCTAAGCTTGGTAAAAACGAAAATGTCAATACCGATATTCTTGTTAAAATATGTAAAGCCCTTAATTGTGATATCTCGGATATTATGGAGATTGTAAATGATCAATAAAGCTGAATCGCGGAGTACAATAGTGTTTTATTCATAATGAAGGCAATGGAGGATAAAAGATGGCTGCAATTAATGATTTAATAAAGCAAATTGAAGATAAGGCTCTTAGAGACAGATTAACTCAGGAAGTGGAGCGAATTAGCAGCAACAAGAAATTCGGTCTTGTATTTGAAGAACATATACCCGAATGCACACCTTTATACAATGTAAGCATAAAAAAGGGACATTTTGTTTCTCGGAAAGGTAAAAAAATAGAGGACATATATTTTGTTGCAGACATAAAAGATGGCATTGCTACTTGCATCAATAAAGCAAATGGGGAAAAGTCAGATATTTCCGTTGAAGATTTGGTTGTAATAGCCCAATTTGGCGAACCAATTTTTCCAACATTAATCCCGATGGACAAAATAAAAAATGCAGATGACGATTCACTTTGGCACACATTAATTGAAGCTGATAATTACCATGCGCTCCAATTGCTGGAATACCTCTATCCCAAGCAGGTGGACTGCATTTATATTGATCCGCCATATAATACAGGAGCCCGTGACTGGAAGTATAATAACGATTATGTAGATAGCAGCGACAATTGGCGGCATAGCAAATGGCTTTCAATGATGAAAAGAAGGCTAAAAATTGCCAAAAGAATATTAAACCCTGACACAGGTATATTGATTGTTACAATCGATGAACACGAAGTTCACCATCTACGTACCTTACTTGAGGAGCTTTTCCCTGAAGCTCACATTCAGATGGTAACTGACGTAATTAATTATAAAGGTGTATCACAGGGACATTTTGCTCGAGTTGAAGAGTATATTATTTACGTTTTTATGCCAATGGCTAATATTTCAAGTTGGTACGATAGAATGCTTGGCGAAAACGAAACTGTTTCAAAAAAGGTAACATGGGCGTCTTTGCTTAGACGAGGTAGTGATTCATATAGGGAAGATTCACCTAATTTATACTATCCGATTTTAATTGATGAATTAAATAGCCGGGTTGTAAAGGCTGGGGATGTTTTGCCATTAGGAGAACATCCTGATTATGATGCTACAATAGATGGATATAAGGCGGCATGGCCAGTTCGAACTGATTTATCAGAAGGTCGTTGGTCAATGAGCAATGACACCTTAAATAAAATGATAGAGCTTGGGTATGTTTCCGTTGGGAAATTCGATGCTAATCGAAAAACATGGCCTATTAAATATTTGTTTAAGAAACAACGCGAACAGATTGAACGTGGGGAGATAATTATAACTGGGCGTAACAATGTTACTGGGGTCGTTGAGGTAGAATATGCCGGAGAGCCAAATCAACTCGTCCGAACAGTTTGGTATCGAAATTCACACAATGCGGGAACATATGGAACTGATATGATTACCAATATACTCAATAAACCTAATACTTTTTCTTTCCCTAAATCTCTTTATGCCGTACATGATGCGCTTGGTGTGGTAATTAAAGATAACCCAAATGCCTTAATTGTTGACTTTTTTGCTGGTAGTGGGACAACCTTGCATGCCGTGAATTTGCTGAACGAAGAAGACAACGGTAAGCGCAGGTGTATTCTTGTTACCAACAATGAAGTTTCAGAAGATGAAGCAAAAGAACTCAGCAGACAGGGACTATATCCAGGAGATATGCTTTGGGAACAAAAAGGTATTTGTCAGTCCGTGACTTGGCCGAGAATCAAATTCTCAATTTTGGGAAAACGTGATGATGGTTCAGTTATTGAAGGCGAATATTTAACTAATAAAAAGTCTGAAAAAGAAATTGCACGTTCTTTTTTTCAGATTGGTTTTACTTCAATTGATGAATTAAGTTCAGTTAAGAACAAGAAACAACTGGTTTCACTGCTTGGAAAGGATAAATTGCCGCAATCATTAGTCAAAGCTGATTCTAAATACATAGTTTCAGACAAACACACTGCTTCAATCCTTTTCGACGATTTGGCTTACGAAGAATGGCTTTCCGCATTGGAGGAGCAGGATCACATTTCGGAGTTTTATATTGTGACACGGAATAATGCGCTGTTCAATGAGATAAAAGAAAGAATCGAACAATTGCTTGGAAACATCACCGTGCTTGAAGATGTTAAAAAGCCGATGAGCGAGGGTTTTAAAGCAAACGTTGAGTACTTTAAGCTTGGTTTTCTGGATAAAAACAGCGTGGCGCTCGGTCAGCAATTTCGTGAGATTTTGCCAATGCTTTGGCTGAAAGCTGGAGCCGTGGGGGAACGGCCGGAGTTGGAGGAAGATGTAGAGTTACCGGCAATATTAATCCCTAACTCAAGCAACTTTGCTGTACTTATAGATGAAACGCATTTTGCGGAATTTGTTAAGCAGGTTTCTGCAAAGAAAAATATTTCTCATATTTTCATCGTCACAAATTCAGAAGAAGCATTTAGGGAGATGGCCTCCCACTTTGATGTGAAGAATATTACCCAGCTTTACAGGGATTATATCGATAATTTCGTTATTAACGGCAGGAGGATTTAAATATGCGTGACACACTTTTTCCTTTCCAGGAGGACGCTCTTGAAGAATTAAAGTCAAAAATAGCTAAAGCACACTTATTGATGGATGATGGCGATCCTCAAGTGATTTCTTTTTCTGCACCGACCGGCTCAGGTAAGACAATCGTCATGACTTCTCTATTTGAAGATATTTTCTTTGGCTCTGCAGACTTTGAAAGTCAACCTGACGCTGTAATCATATGGCTGTCAGATATGCCTGAATTGAATGAACAGACGCGACTTAAAATCGAGAGCAAATCGGATAAAATCAGAGTGAGACAGCTCATCACAATTGATTCGAATTACGATGCGAAATATTTTGAAGGGGGAAACATCTATTTCCTGAATACACAAAAGCTCGGCGCCGATAAATTGCTGACACAGAAGTCTGATGCCCGCCAATATACCATTTGGGAGACGCTGACCAATACGGCTAAGGCCATTCCCAAAAGCTTTTATGTTGTTATTGATGAAGCCCATAGGGGAATGTACTCAAGTCCTCGGGCTGAAAGCACAGCACAATCCATCATGCAGAAATTTTTATTAGGCAGTGCGGAAGACGGGCTTTGCCAAATGCCACTGGTTATTGGCATCACTGCTACGCCACAGCGTTTCCAAAAGCTTTTAGCAGACACATCCTCCACAGTGCATAAAGTTATTGTCAAACCCGAAGATGTCCGCGAATCCGGTCTGCTTAAAGACAGGGTCATCATCCATTATCCAGATATTGCGATAAATGCGGATATGACTATGTTTAAAAGCGCAGTAGAAAATTGGATGCAAAAGAAAGAACATTGGGAAAATTACTGCGAGCAGGAAAATGAAAAGCTTGTTAAGCCCATTTTAGTAGTTCAAGTTGAGGACGGAAATGACAGTACATATACCAGAACTGATATGCAAGCCTGCTTAGAAATGCTTGAAGAAACGCTGGGAAGAAAACTGATTGATGGTGAAGTCGTTCATACCTTCAACGACCAAAATACCATAAATCTTTGCGGAATCAACATTCCGCGTGTGGAAGCCTCCCGAATAGAAGAAAATGAAGAAATCAATATTGTTTTCTTCAAGATGAACCTGTCAACAGGATGGGACTGCCCTCGAGCCGAAGTGATGATGTCCTTCAGAAGCGCTCAGGATTACACATATATTGCGCAGCTTTTGGGTAGAATGGTGAGGACGCCGCTGGCAAGAAGGATACAATCTAATGCGGAGCTCAACAATGTCAGCCTGTTTCTGCCCTATTATGATGAGGAAACAGTTTCGTCTGTTATCGAAGCCCTAAACAAAAGCGAAGATATTGTACCAGCAGAAACGGGTACTTCAAAAGAGCTTGTTTCCTTAAAGCGAAATCCTGATTTTGCAGATGTTTTTTCTTCGATGAATAATCTGATTACATATAAGATAGATGCCGCAAGGAAGCAGCAACCGTTAAAACGCCTGTCGGCATTGTCTCGTGCTCTTACACAGGATGCAATTGATATTGATACCCAGCGCAATGTTCAAAATGCTATTGTTGAAAAAATGGATGAGGAAATAGCTCGACTCAAATCTGATGGAGCCTATGACGAAAAGGCAAAATCAATAACCGGATTTGACATGAAAGCTTTGACCTTTGATTTTGGTGAAAACGCCTATGTTATGGAATCAGCAAACAAGTATATTGTTACAGAATTCGACATTAACAATTTGTTTAACCGCGCCGGGAAAATCCTTGGCGATGGGCTTCATATGGCATATTGGATAAAGCATAGAACAAGAGACCATGTTGAGGTTAAAGTAGAAGTAATAGTCATGGTGAATGATGTTGAAGCAATGAAAAGGCTCAATGAATTTGCTGAAAATGAATTTGACAAATTATACGAAGCAAATAAGAGAGCTATTTCCCAGCTTAAGGAAGCCCGCAGAAGTGTATATGACAAGCTCCTGTTCTCGTCTGAAAAACCTGTTGCTGTTCCTTGGCAGCTCCCTAATGTTATAGATTTTTCATTGTCTGCAGATGCAGCTACTTACGAAAAGCACCTATTTGTTGATGACAACGGCCAATTTAAAATAAACTTAAACACTTGGGAAAGCGAAGTATTATCTGAAGAATTGGCCCGGGGGGCTGTTGCCTGGTTAAGAAATCTTGACCGGAAATCATGGTCCCTTGAAGTTCCTTACGAAAAGGCCGGTGTAGTTGCGCCTATGTACCCTGATCTAATTGTGGTTAGAAAAGACGAACATGGATATGTTTTTGATATTCTTGAGCCGCATGACCCAAGCCGAAGTGATAATTGTGAAAAAGCAAAAGGACTTGCAAAATTCGCAGAAAATCACTGGGCATCATTCGGAAGGATACAGCTTATAAGAAAAATTAAGGGACCTGATAGAGTATATCATTATTATAGGCTTGATATGTCTAAAGCTTCTACAAGAAATAAGGTACGTGCCATAACCGACAACCATGCTTTAGATGAATTGTTCAAGACCGATGCTGTTTTACAATAATTTATCGAATGGGAGATGATAGCTTGATTGATCAACGAGCTGTTTATGCTGTGAAGTTTCCACATAATGAGGATTTTCAGAATTTAGTTATGGATGTACATATTCACAAAGGCAATCTGCGCTTCTTATCGCCTCCAGACAGGGGCCATGAAATTACAGGCAAACTTGGTGTGGAGACGAAAGACAGTTTTACTTGGATTTCTGACCATACCTTTGCTGGAGAGTGGCAGTTCAAAATATGTACCATTGAAGACTTCAGAGATAGTTATTATAGATTCGTTTGTAATGGTGCAGAAATAGCAAAAGTTATACAAACAACTACCGATCTACATGAGTGGTATCGAAAGAACTTTCTGTAAAGGAGGTTGACATGGGACAAGTTATTAATTTGCATTGCACCAAATGTGAGTATAGTAAATCTTTTCATCTGGGTATCGGCATGATGTACAGTTCATCTACAGTATTTGATGGTTCCTATATTGATGACGAAAAACCGCTCCTTGATTCGCTTGTAAAAAGCAAGAAGATTAAGGAACAGGCTTTTTCGTTACTAAACGAGCAATTTGCAACTCCTACTGATGATTATGGACATGAAATATATTATTGCCCTCACTGTAATGAGCTTTATGAGCGTTTCTATTTTTGCATTCTTTACGATGGTGGCTCCTATGAACCAGAGTATAAATGTACCAAATGCAAACATTTATTACATAGGGCTAAAGTAACTATGGAAGATGGAGAGATTCAGTTATTTTACACAAACAACAAAATCATTGATTGGCAGTGCCCTCAATGCGGTAATAGCAAGCTTAATCAAGGTAGGACGATTGGAGTTTTGATGTGGGATTAAAGGAGGCAAAATTATGAGCCGTATAACATCAATTACAATAAAAAACTACTCCTGCGGGATGCATACCGCTGAGGAAATTACCTGTCATGTAACTACTGCTTATAGGACAGGAAAGATTAAGCATTGTTTATTTAATGGATTATCTGTGGCTGCAGTTAAGGAGTACGAGTACATTATAGATAAACAACAATGTGAAGCATTCTTTGAATTTTTGTCTGATGAAGTAAAGATCAATGAATGGTTGAATGATTACAGCGTTCCTGTCTGTGACGGTTGGTCTTGGGATGTTCAAATTCGTCATTCTGACCATTCAATAAAAAGAGTTAGTGGAACTGTTGAGCCACCACCGCATGGTGTTGAAATAGAAAATTCAATTCGAAGGCTGGTACGTTTTAAGAAGAGGCCTTGGTTGTTTAGCTAATAAATACATTGTCGTCAAAGTAGTATGGATGTGAGGAGGATTTTTACTTATGAGCAATATATTAGGCAGCTTTCCTACCGAAAAAGTTAAGCTTCTAAAAAAGAATGGTGAAGTTTACGAAAATATTGAGGCCCTTGTCGAAAGCAAAAAGATATTTATTGATGATGCAACAGTACCTGTTGAAGAAGAGGATATTATTGAAAGAACTCTACCCACTGGCAGTAAGGAACAATATATAGTAATTGATAGGGGATTTCACAAAGGAATGTTTGATATTCCTGATCATTACCAGATTAAAGTGGAAAAAGTGTCTGCATATCGTAAACCTGTGCCGAGAAATATCACACAGACTTATAACATTCATAATGAAAGCGGGAAGATTAACATACATTCAATTGACAACTCAGTCAACTATACTCTGTCAGAAAACGATGAGCAACTTTTTGAGACGCTGAAACAGCTGGCAGCTTCGCTAAAAAATAGAGATGAGATAATATCTTCAATTGAAGAGATGCGTACAGCAGTAGGTAAGCCAACATTCAGTCAGAAATATAACGCCTTTATACAATCTGTCGCCAACCATATGACAATTTTTTCTCCATTTATTCCGGCGTTAACTTCATTCTTAGTAAAATAGAGAGATATAGCGAAGGAAGAAAAGTATGGAAAATAAAACAGTGAAGAACGAATGTAAATATCCTGCAATTGAAACAAGGAAAAAGTCTGGCAATGAACAATTCTTGAACGCGGGCGATAATACCTATACACTCAGGGATTTTTGGTCTTGGGCATACTCTGATCTTGTTGGAAATACCGAAAGAGGTAAATTGGCGGAATACATAGTCGCCATGGCTCTTAACATTACCCAGGATGTTAGTATTTCGTGGAACAAGTATGATTTGCTTTCCAAGGAAGGTATTCGCATAGAAGTTAAAACTTCCGCCTATCTACAATCTTGGAATCAACAAAGTTTATCAAAAATCAGTTTTGGCATTCAACCAACCTATGGATGGAACGGTATCACAAATAAATATGATACAGAAAAAAAGCGGCAATCCGACGTATATGTGTTTTGTGTATTATGTCACAAAGATCAAGAAACCCTTAATCCGCTTGACATATCTCAATGGGAATTCTATGTTTTGTCAACAACTGCATTGAATAATGCAGCTCCAACGAAAAAAACAATATCTCTTAAAAGCCTTATGGATATGGGAGCCAAGAAATGTGAATATGCTATGCTATATAAAACTGTTAAGGATGTAGGGGGTCATTGATGGATATTAATTTTGTGCTGGAGCAGCTTTTAAGTGAGAAAAGAATATATGTATCCGAGGCAGATTTTCAATTTGCTTTTGCTTGGAAAATCAAAGAATTATATCCGGATGCTACAGTTCGGTTAGAATACATCCCTTGGCTATTTGATGTAAATATGCATATCGATATTGTAGTTTTCGACCAAGGAAGAATGATACCGATCGAACTAAAGTACAAAACGAAGCTCATTAATATTACAATCAACGGAGAGCATCTATATTTAAAAAACCACTCTGCACAAGATGTTGGACGCTATGATTTATTAAGTGATATACAGCGCCTGGAAAGATTGATTGAAAGCAATCTATATCCCGTAGATGATGCATATGCAATTATGATGACTAATGATGCCGGTTATTGGAATAAATCAATAAGATCCGGAACCGTTAACCCTCCTGTAGATGATGAGTTTCGTATCCATGAGGGCGCAGTTCTTGCAGGAAACCGATGTTGGAAAGAAAATGCAGGTGCCGGAACAAAGAAAAATCGTGAAAATCCAATTTCTTTAAAAGGGGCCTATAAAGTAAGTTGGATGCCTTATGAACCAGAAGATAAGTGCCTTTTCAAGTATGCAGTTATTAAAATTGGAATTTAAGCTCTGAAATGCTTAACTTCCGGATAATTTAATTCATTTTGTACAGGATATGTCGAAATGAGTGATCCCGGCAGCACTACTCCAGTATTTTTTCTAGCACAGAAATAATTTCTAGTGAATATTTTTCTCCATCACTCTTTAACATCTTTCCTGCTTCATCTATTTCCCGCCCTTGCCTATAAAGTCGGCCGGAGGTGATCGCATCAACGGAATCGGCAACCATTACAATTTTAGCGTTGCGACATATTTCATCTCCTTTTAGGCCTTTTGGATATCCACTTCCGTCAAGTCTCTCATGATGCTGTAAAATAATATCTGTACATTCCTTTGGAAGACAAAGTGGCTCAATCGAACTCATCCCTAATTCGCAGTGCTGTCGGATATAAACCTTTTCTATGTCTGTTAAAGGACCAGGTTTTTGAATAATGTTTTTAGGAACTAATAGCTTGCCTATATCATGCAGAAAAGCCCCCAATCCAATATCCCAAAGCTCATCATCATTAAATTCAAGCTCCATAGCTATCATCAACGAAATAATAGCAACATCAATTGAGTGTGTGTATAGCCAGTCCACGTAATTTGCCAATGCGTTTACATATATCCACCAAGGCTTTGCTTTAGATTCAAATATTATAGTGTTCAATATCTTATTAGGATGTTCAAGAATGCGATTATTACGGATATTCTATATATGGTGGTCAAAGTTGTCAAGACATTTTTTGCCGTTATATAAGGTGGATCCTGAATCCTCCTTTCCCTAA
>FWPV01002814.1_pt1 | contig 41217 bp, 50 predicted proteins | sample 2228371 | NCBI WGS metagenome assembly FWPV01 (sample SAMEA103939776, study PRJEB20133) | metagenome
GTTCTGCGCCTTGCCTTCTCCTTTCCCAGTCCAACCCAGGCTTTTACTCTGGGAACAAGCTGAGCCGGGTCTTTCTAGGCTCCCGCGCCCCGCCCCCAAGGGTCTGGCAAGTAGCTAGGGTAGGTACGCATCCGCTGGCCATAGCCGCAGTATCTACCCGGTCCGGGAAGTAGAAGCGGGAAAGGCAGAAGCATATGGGGCATCTTAAGAAACTGATCCTGTTCCTGGTGATGATCACGGTGCTTGTGGTGGGTGGGGTCTTTGTCAGTTCGGTGATGGCGGGCGCGATAGGAACAGGCCAGCAGCGGCAGGTTTTCGCGCTGGCCGTTGGAGATGGACCTAGCCAAGTCGGCTATGTGGAAAGCAACGGTGATGTGGAGACCTGGGGCCCCGAGTCCTTCACAGTACTCAGCAGCGGCAACATCGCCATTCTGGATGCTGCGAATCAGCGTCTGATGGTAGTTGACACCTCCGGTAGGCAGTTGCAGACGGTTTCGTACGCCAAGCTCGGGTTGAAATCCCCTGTTGACCTCTGCGAGTGGCGTGGCCTGTTGGCCGTTGCTGATTGCAGCACCACCCCTGAGGCGGTTATCCTCGTGAACCTGGCATCTGGTGAGACTGAGGGACGGATAGCCTTGCCAAAGGGCTTGGCAGAGGCTGGACCGCGGTTCTTGAAGGGAAGCGACGGCGGTCTGCAACTGATACTTGGCATGTCTCAGAGCCACAAGGTGACGGATGCGACCAACGGGCTCAATCTGCTAGCCATCAAACAGTCCCTACGAACTGAGATCGACGTGGCCGGGCTTGGAATGGTAGCCGTAGAGTCGGCACCCGCTGACCAAACGGTCGGTCCCACTGTGCGGATCAGCAATGCGAGCGGGTCGGACACGGCAAGAACCATGGGTGCGAGCGGGGTGAGCGCGCAAAGTGTGGAGGTGATCGGAACTTCTCCTGAAGGCGACCTCCTGGTCCAGACCTCGTATTTCCTGCCAAAGGCTGATGGCGTCGAGGTCAAATTCTATGTCGAACAATTGTCGCGCGACTCTCTTCACACCAAGGGTAGCGTCAGCATTCCTACCGAGGAGTTCCACCTGTGGCCGCTGAAGTATCTGGAAGTCGACCAAGAAGGGCGGATATGGTGCATGGTCGCGGCCAAGGACCATCTGAGCTTTCGGGTTCTGACCCCGACTGCGGAGCACCCGGATGTGAAGGACGGATCAGTTGCGCGGAGCATGCATGACGCAGCAGTGTGGCTCAGTTCGGCGATTTCACGCTCGCTAGGTCCAGACGAGGCGTTCGCTGATTCCGACCCGCCGGCTCGAGCTAATCCGTGGACCCGCGACGACGGTAATGATCAAGCATGGAGCTACTGGAACTGTTGGTTTACCTGCAGCTCGGGAGCATACTACCGAAGCTGCGGCGGCAGTGACAACATTGTTCCCCGCAACCTATACATCGGGGGCACCTTTCAGGGTGTTTCCTACGCCTGGGGAAAGTGGACTACTCCTTCCAGCTTCAAGTCATACGTGGAGGCCGGGACCAAAGATGCCGGGGATGTTGGGAGCCAGTCTGTGGAGACCTGCACCGTGGGCGTTGATTGCTCGGGCATGGTGAGCCGTATCTGGGGTTTGAGCACCAAGCACAACACCTCCGGTCTCACTGCTCACGCTGACCAGCTATCAGACAGTACCCCCCTCTCCAGCCTGGTGCGCGGGGACGTCTTTGACCGTCCGGGGACGCATGTCTTGAGCTTCCAGTGGCGGCAAGATAGCAACACGTTCTAAGCCTATGAATCGACGACGCGGAATAACGTCCACCGGGTGATGTACTGGGCGAGAAGCAGATCCGAGCTTATGGCCGCTGGATATCACATGTACCGCTACAAGTACTGGACCGACTAAGGAGGTCAGGCGATGAGACCATGTATCGGTAGGCCGGGTGTCCTCGTGGCCGCCGCCCTCGTCGTTTCGGCTCTTGTCCTCGTGCCTGCCTGTGGGGGAGCGAACAGCGGCGGATCCAGTGCCGCGGGCTCTGGTAGCGCTTCGAACTCGACCGCGGTCTCTGCAGCGACTGAAACCTCTCGGTTCCCCGCTAGGCTCTCGGCCGTCATGGGCCGCTACAGCCGCGAAGGCCAGCAAGGGTTGTGGCGGCTTACTCCGAGCGGCTACGCCCACAAGGAGATAACAGGGGACTACGTGGCCGGAGCGGGCCGGGTGGGCGCGCTCTTGGCCTACTCCCATAACGGAGAGTTGTGCCTCTGGCACCCGGATAAGGCCTCTCCCCAGGACGTCTCCGTCATCGCGGTTCCCAGCGCGGGGGCGTCCTCGGCGGACGTGATCGCACTCTCTCCCGATGAGCGCAGGCTGGCCCTGGTGCGCTACGCCGTAGACACAATCACGGACAGCAGAGTCGATCAGGCGGTTGTCCACGGTGCCTACCTCATCGACTTGCCCTCGGGGCAAGTGGAGCGGTGGTCATGGCTCGAGGAGAAGACGCGCGCAAGTGGTATGTGGGGGTTGGTGACCGCTTTGCGCTGGAGCGACATGGCCGACGTCCTCTACGTCTCTCTGGGCCCCGCCGGCGGTAGCCAAGGCGAGGTCTCCTTCCGCTACGATCCGTTGAGCGGAGAAGCTCAGGAACTAAAGGGAATGGCCTGCGTGTTGGACATCAACCCCCAGGGCGACGTCCTCGGGTTGGCTAGGCCGGCCTCTCCGGAGGAGTTCGACTACCCGGCGGGAGGGCAGTACGGAACCTTCCCGCTTGCGCTCTGGCGGAACGGGGTGCGCACCCTCCTGCCCCGGGACCCCTCGGTGGGTGAGCCGAGCTTCGCCTGGATCTCCGATGAAGGCAACATCATCGTTGTCCAGGCCGGCATATGGGAAGGGCCGAGTGTGACCTCCGGCCTGGAAGTGCTCAAACTGACGAGCGCCGGCTGGCAGGTCCACTGGGTGTACGGCAAGGAGGAACCGCTCTATCCCGTCTATGGTGTGGGCTTTGAGCCTGGCACCAATATCTTCTGCTTTCAGGCCGACCCCCGCCCTACTAACCGCGACGAGCCAGTGGTGGGAACCCACCTCTACCAAATGGAGACCGATCTACGGCAAGTCTATGAGCCCCCGCTGGCCCTGCCTTTTTCAGCCGAAGACTACGTGCACGTGCTTGCCATCGCCGGGAGGGGGCAGGACTGAGGGGGCAAGTGGGGCAAGTAGGGCAAGCGGGCTGACCGCGCCGGTCATGGTGCAGACGTGCAGGCGCAAGGCGGTTGTTGATTTGGTGCCCAAGCGCGTTCTTTACCTTGCTGACCTCGCGGGGCATCTCAAGACACGAGGGGGCACGCGGCGCGCGCAGACTGCCGCAATCCGGAACGCGGTGCGCGTCCCCTCGGTCTCCCTGGTGACCGCTACCTGTCTTGAAATGCCCTAGGGGTTTGGGTATCATGCACGTTCGCCTCCGCGCGGCGATTCATGCGTGTGGGGGGGTGCCCGAGTGGCCAAAGGGAGCAGACTGTAAATCTGTCGGCGCAGCCTACGGAGGTTCAAATCCTCCCCCCCCCACCAAGCCGGTCTGCCGGAGGCGGCCGGGATCGGGGTGGCAGATCAGGCCTCCATAGCTCAGTTGGCAGAGCACTTCCATGGTAAGGAAGGGGTCCTCGGTTCAAGTCCGAGTGGAGGCTCCTGATGGGGCGGCGTAGCTCAGTCGGTCAGAGCAGCGGAATCATAATCCGCGTGTCAGAGGTTCGAGTCCTCTCGCCGCTACCTCCGTTTGTGCTAGCATGCACGGGCGTTGACATGAGAGTTGAGGACGAGGAAGCGGTGAACTGATGCGGGTGCGCGTGACGATGGCTTGCCAGGAGTGCAAGCGCCGTAACTACACCACTATGAAGAACAAGCGCAACGATCCCGAACGGATCGAGCTGCGCAAGTACTGTAAGTGGTGCGACACGGTCACCGTTCACAAGGAGACCAAGTAAGCGAGAATCGGATCGGGGTGGGCGTAGGGCAGTAGCTCAGCTGGAAGAGCACCGGTCTCCAAAACCGGTGGCCGGGGGTTCGAATCCCTCCTGCCCTGCCATTTCTTCCCGGCGGCCCGAGCGAGGCGATGGCCAAGAACGTGAGTGACAAGACGATGACGCGCAAATCGACGGCTGCGGGGAAGCGATCCGGCGGTCTCAAGAACCCTTTGGCGAGAGTGCCCTCGTTGGGTTCGGTCAAGCCGAGTCAGGCCCCCCGGGGGGCCGTGAGCACAAAGCCTGTGGGTCGCGTGCGTACCTTCCTGCGCGAAGTGCGCATCGAGATGACCAAGGTGACTTGGCCCCCCCGCAAGGAGCTGCTGACGGCGACCGGTGTAGTCATCGTGGCCGTCATCATCGCGGGAGTCTATATCGGAGTGTTCGACTTCATCTGGAATCTGATCGTGCGTGCGGTGAAACTGGGGTAGGCGTTGGAACAGGACTCAAACACCAAGACTGCCGAGGCTTTGGGTGAGCCCAAGTGGTACGTCATAAACACGTACTCGGGGCATGAAAACAAGGCGCGGGCCAACCTCCTTCACCGCATCCAGTCTCTCAACCAGTCGCAGTATTTCTTTGACATCGTGGTGCCGACCGAACACGTGTTGGAGACCAAAGGCGGCGAGAAGGTCCAAGTCGAGAAACGTATCTTCCCGGGTTATCTGCTGGTCAAGATGATTCTCACCGATGATTCCTGGTCGTTGGTGAAGAACACGCCCGGGGTGACTGGATTCGTAGGTTCCGAGAACAAGCCCACTCCTCTACTTCCTTCCGAGGTAGACCGCATCCTGCACACGGCCACTGCCAAGAAGCCGAAAGCCAAGGCCGAGTTCTCGGTAGGCGATCAGGTGAGGGTGGCGAGCGGTCCCTTGGCCGACTTCACCGGCGAGGTGGTCGAGGTCAATGTGGAGCAGAGCAAACTCAAGGTGATGGTGTCCATTTTCGGGAGGGACACTCCCACGGAGCTGGGCTTTGAGCAGGTAAAGAAGATCTAGCTGGCACGAGCAGTCGGTCTAGCTGCTGGAGTTGCCGAAAGAGACGGAGAGCAGACGTGGCAAAGAAGGTCAAGGCGATAGTCAAGTTGCAGATCGTGGGTGGCAAGGCCAATCCCGCCCCACCCGTAGGGCCGGCACTGGGCCAGCATGGGGTGAACATCATGGAGTTCTGCAAGGCCTACAATGCGGCCACGCAGGACAAGATCGACCAAGTCGTGCCGGTCGAGATCACCATTTATGAGGACCGCTCGTTCACTTTTGTGCTGAAGACGCCTCCGGCGGCCGTACTTATCAGAGAAGCTGCCGGCATTGCCAAGGGGGCGTCCAATATGCGCAAAGAAAAAGCGGGCAAGATCACTCGCGAGCAACTCCGCCAGATCGCCGAGATCAAGATGCCCGACTTGAACGCTCTCGATATCGAAGCGGCCATGAAGATCATTGCCGGCACCGCCCGCAGCATGGGGGTGACCGTAATCGACTAGCATGGGCATCAAGGCCGGGTGCTGACCCCGCAGCTGCCCGCTGGCCTAGCTGAGGAAAAACGTCTCGTGGCAAGGGGCCGAATCCTGACCGCGAGACCGGAAGGTGGGAGGGTGACGACCCGTTTGACCACCAGGAGGTTGATGTCATGGGCAAGCGCTCCAAGCGTTATCTGGAGGCCAAGAGGGCGATCGAGCCCGGGCGGCTCTATTCCCCGTTGGAAGCGGTGAAACTGCTCAAGAGCCTTAACACCGCGGATTTCGATGAGACGGTAGAGGTCCACATCAAGTTAGGGGTCAACCCCCGCCACGCTGATCAACAGGTCCGGGGCACGGTGATGCTGCCGCACGGCACGGGCAAGACCGTACGGGTAGCTGTCTTCGCCAAAGGCGAGAAGGCTGCCGAAGCCGAGGCCGCAGGGGCGGACATCGTGGGTGCTGAGGACTTGGCTGCGCAAGTCGAGCAGGGCATGCTGGACTTCGACGCGGCTGTCGCCACCCCCGATCTGATGGGCATAGTCGGCAAGTTGGGGCGCATCCTCGGTCCTCGTGGTCTCATGCCCAACCCCAAGGCGGGCACGGTTACTTTCGACGTGGGCAAGGCCGTCCAGGACATGAAGGCTGGCAAGATCGAGTACCGCACCGACAAGTTCGGGGTGGTGCACATCATAATCGGTAAGAAGTCCTTCGACGCCGAGAAGCTGGTCGCCAACTACCAGGAGGCTCTGGACGAGATCATCCGAGCCAAGCCTGCTGCCGCTAAGGGCAAGTATCTTCGCTCCATCGCCATGGCCAGCACTATGGGCCCCGGGATTCCCGTCGATACCACCAAGACGCGGGCTCTTCTCGAGGAGGAGGCTTGACCGAGCCGGCAGCGCGGTGAGAGGTGAGCGACGGCGCCGGCGAGAAGGGGTGACCCGCAGGCCCGGCCCGCCCAGGGGTCGGCTCCCCTCGCTGCCTTATGCCGCTGTGTTATACTGCTCGCCTTGAATCCGCCGTAGAAAGCTGGTGCCGCCGCTGCGGCAGAAGCGGTGAGGATGGGTCGCCCCGATGGTGTCCGCCCAAGCCCGCCAGCCGAGGCAGAGTGTGAGCGACTCTCAGGTCTGTCGCGACCTTGTTGACCGTCGTCCGTCTCTGCTCCCAGGAGGCGGACGATTTTGCTTTGAAGGAGGTGGAAAGCATGCCGAATCCAAGAAAGGTCGAGTTCGTCAAGGAAATTGCGGCCGACCTTACTGCTGCTGACGTCTACTACTTTGTGGACTACCGCGGGCTGACCTTCGCCGAGGCCACTGAGCTGCGCAAGCGCTTGCGGGCAGCGGATGCGAATCTCAAGGTGGTGAAGAACACCCTCGCCAAGATCGCGGCGACGCAGGCTGGCGTGGAAGGGTTGGATGAATTGCTTGAGGGTCCCACGGCCATCGTCTATTGCCACGGCGACCCGGTCCGTGCGGCCAAAGTGGTCCAGGACTTCATCAAGGAGAAGAAGAAGGCGGCCATCCGCGGAGGCAAGCTGCAGCGCCAGGTGTTGCAGGCATCCGAGGTGGAAGCACTCGCTTCCCTGCCGAGCAAGGAGCAGCTGATCGCTCAGCTGGTGGGCACGATCGCGGCGCCGCTCACAGGTCTGGTGAGGGTGCTGAGTGGGCCGATCCGTAGCCTGGTGGTGGTGTTGGCTCAGGTAGAGGAGCAGAAAGCAAGTGCTGCCTGAGTGGCGGCTGGCTGATAGTGGGTGCGTCAATAACGAGAAGGAGCTGGATAGATATGACCCCGCAAGAGATCATTGATGAGATCAAGAAGATGACAGTGCTGGAGCTCTCGGCTCTGGTGAAGGCCCTGGAAGAGGAGTTCGGCGTAAGCGCAGCCATGCCCATGGCGGTGGCTGCGGCTCCCGCTGGAGCGGTCGCCGCAGGGCCGGCGGCTGAGGAGGAGGAGCGTACCGAGTTCGACGTCATCCTGAAGTCCGCCGGCGACAAGAAGATCAACGTGATCAAGGAAGTGCGGGCTATCACCGGCCTAGGCTTGAAAGAGGCCAAGGATCTGGTCGATGGTGCTCCCAACCCGGTGAAGCAAGGTATCCCCAAGGCCGAGGCTGAAGAGATCAAGAAGAAGCTCGAAGAGGCCGGCGCGGAAGTGGAGATCAAGTAGCGGTCGGAGTAGACTTGATTTGACACCGCGGTGCCCAGAGGGGCACCGGGAGACGGCAAGCCTCGCGACCGGTGGATTGAAGCCGGGCGTGAGGCTTGCCGTGCTTGCAGCAGTGTGCTAGTCTACGAGTTTGCGCATTGACCCCTGTTGAAACCCCCGGCCAAGTGAGGAGTGATACCCTTTGGGCGAAAGGACGACTCCCAGACCCCGCAAATCCTTCTCTAAACTCCCCGCGATCCTCGACGTACCGAATCTCATAGAAGTCCAAACAAAGTCCTTCAAGTGGTTCATGGAGGAAGGTCTCAAGGAGACCATCGCAGATATCAATCCCATCGAGGACTACACGGGCAACTATGCTGTCGAGTTCGGTGACTACGAGTTCCGGCCTCCTGCGCTCAGTCTGAAGGAGTGCCGCGACAAGGACCAGACGTATGCGTCCCCCTTGTACATGACCGTGCGCTTCGTCAACCGCGAAACGGGGGAGATCAAAGAACAGCAGGTCTACATGGGCGAATTCCCCATGATGACCGAGCAGGGCACTTTCATCATCAACGGGACCGAGCGGGTGGTCGTCACCCAGTTGGTGCGTTCACCCGGCGCTTACGTGATGGCACCCAAAGACCCCACCAAGCAGGTCCTGACCGCCAATCTTATGCCCATGCGCGGTTCTTGGCTCGAGTTCGAGATCGACAGGCGAGGCTCAGTCTCGGTTCGTATCGATCGCAAGCGCAAGCTGCCAGTCACCGTATTCCTACGGGCTATGGCCGCCATCGACTCCAAACGGACGGGAGATGATCCAGACTTTCTGGTCCGGGGCACCGACGAGGAGATCCTGGCGCTATTCGACAACAATCCTTTCATTCGGGCCACCCTTGAGCGGGACCCCGTACGCTCAGTGGATCTAGCGCTGGTGGAGCTGTTCAAGAAGCAAAGGCCGGGCGAGCCGCCCACTCTTGAGGCCAGCCGCGCTCTCTTGTGGAACATCTGTTTCGATTCCAAGCGCTATGACCTGACGCGGGTGGGACGGCACAAGCTGAACGATCGCCTGGGTCTCAACACTCCTCTTGAGGTGCGCACTCTTACCAAGGCCGACATCGTGGCCTTGGTGCGAGAGTTGGTGTCGGTACCGTTTGCCATCGATCACGACCACCTCCTGGAAGAAGGTCGGGATCTGGCCGAGGTCGCTGCCAGCCTCCCCTGGGAGGAGGTGGCCAACCGCCTCGACGAGTACGAGCACTTCGGCAACCGTCGACTGCGGATCGGAAGTGAGCTGGTGCAAGAGGCGTTCCGCGTGGGGCTCTATCGTATGGAGAGGGTGGTCCGCGAACGGATGACCACCGAGGACGCGGAGAACATCACTCCCCAAACGATCATCAATGTGCGCCCGGTGACCGCCGCTCTCAAGGAGTTCTTCGGGAGTTCGCAGCTCTCGCAGTTCATGGACCAGACCAATTCGCTTGCTGGCCTCACCCACCGGCGGCGTCTCTCCGCGCTCGGAGTGGGTGGTCTTACCCGAGAGCGCGCTCCCATCGAGGTACGGGACGTCCATCCCACCCATTATGGACGCATGTGCCCGATCGAGACGCCGGAAGGACCTAACATCGGTCTCATCGGCTCATTGTCCAGTTACGCTACCGTCAATGAGTTCGGTTTCATCCAGACGCCTTACCGGAAGGTGGTGGGCGGACGGGTGACCGACGAGATCGAGTGGCTTACCGCCTATCAGGAAGAAAAACACATCATCGCCCAAGCCAACGCTCCGGTCGACCCGGAGACGGGCATGTTTGTAGAAGAGACGGTGTTGGCGCGGGCGCCCGGTGGCGAGTATGTGAGCGCCCGGCGCGAAGACGTCGATTATATGGATGTGTCGCCCAAGCAAATAGTCTCGGTGGCGACTGCTCTCATACCGTTCTTGGAGCACAACGACGCCAACCGAGCCTTGATGGGCTCCAACATGCAGAGGCAGGCGGTTCCCCTTCTCCAGACCGAGGCTCCGCTCATCGGCACCGGCATGGAGTATCGGGCGGCCGTCGACACCGGGGACGTGCTTACTGCCAAGCGTGCTGGCAAGGTGCGCGGAGTCTCCGCCGACCGCATCGTGGTCGAGAGTGAGACGGGTGAAATCGACGTCTACGAACTCATCAAGTTCGAACGGTCCAACCAGGCGACCCTCATCCACCAGAAGCCGGTGGTCTCCGTGGGGGACGAGGTCAAGGAGGGTGACGTACTGGCCGACGGCTCGTCCACCAACCACGGAGAGCTGGCTCTTGGCCGCAATCTGTTGGTGGCGTTCATGAGCTGGGAAGGCTACAACTTCGAAGACTCCATCATCATCAGCGAACGCCTGGTCAAGGATGACATCCTGACCTCGATCCATATCGAAGAGTACGAGATCGAGGCTCGTTCTACCAAGCTGGGTGACGAAGAGATCACGAGGGACATCCCGAACCGTTCCGAAGATGCTTTGGCTGACCTGGACGAGAACGGCATAGTCCGCATCGGGGCCGAGGTCTCCTCGGGCGACCTTTTGGTGGGCAAGATCACGCCTAAGGGCGAGACGGAGCTGACCGCCGAAGAAAAACTGATTCGGGCTATCTTCAAGGAAAAGGCTCGCGAAGTACGCGACACTTCCCTCAAGGTCCCCCATGGGGAGAAGGGCGTGGTGATCGGCGTCAAGCAGTTCTCCCGAGAAGCGGGGGATGATCTCGCGCCGGGGGTCAATCGCTTGGTCCGGGTCTACGTGGCCAAGAAACGCAAGATCGCCGAGGGCGACAAGCTGGCAGGACGGCATGGTAACAAAGGGGTCATCTCCAAGATCGTGCCCGAAGAAGACATGCCCTTCCTGGAAGACGGCACTCCGGTCGATATCATCCTCAACCCGCTGGGCGTGCCCTCGCGCATGAACATCGGTCAGATCATGGAGACCCACCTGGGCTGGGCTGCCCATCACGGTTTCTACCAGATCAAACGCAACGGTAAGGACCTAGCTGACGACCCCGACCTGGAGCGCGACGATCTCAGCGTGGAAGAGCAGTTGGAGTTGGTGAGGCGCTACTACGAGATCGTGGATAAGTCGACCGGCCAAGGACCGGTGCCCATATCGTCACCCGTCTTCGACGGGGCCACCCAGGTGGAGGTAGACGAAGCCCTCATGGGTTGGATGTTGGCCCAGGATGACCGCTTGCGGGCGTGGCGCGAAGCCAACCCCGGGGTGGAGCCGCCTCTGGCGGTCACCATGCCCGTCGATCTCAAGAACGAGCCGGGCACCCGGGTCTCGGGCAAGGTCAGACTCTATAACGGGCGCACTGGTGAGCCGTATGAGCAGAACGTCACCGTGGGCTACATGTACATGCTCAAGCTCCATCACCTGGTGGATGACAAGATCCACGCTCGGTCCACCGGGCCTTACTCCCTGGTTACTCAGCAGCCGCTTGGGGGCAAGGCCCAGTTCGGGGGGCAGCGTTTCGGTGAGATGGAAGTCTGGGCGTTGGAGGCGTACGGAGCTGCCTACACCCTGCAAGAGATGCTTACCATCAAGTCGGATGACACTCAAGGCCGGGTCAAGGCTTACGAAGCCATCATCAAGGGCGAGAACATCGCCCGGCCGGGCGTGCCTGAGTCCTTCAAGGTCCTGCTCAAGGAGATGCAGGCTTTGGCGCTCGATATCCAGGTCATGAGCGAAGAGGGCGGTGCTCTTGAGGTGAGCGAGGAGGAGGACGACCTGCTGCGCGCGGCCGAGGAACTGGGTATCGACCTGTCTGCTCGGTATCGGGCCGAAGAGCGGGCAACGGCCGCGTCCGTGCTGGTGCCCAGTCACACCGGCTCTGAACTGGACGAAGAGCTCGAAGACGAAGAACCGGATGAGTTCGAGGGGGCTCCTGAGCTGGAGACCTTCGAGATAGACCTGGGGCTCAGGGGGCGCGACTACGAAGACGCCGGGACCTTGCGGTTCGACGACGACGCGGAATAGGAGTCTTCCGTGATAGACATCAACGAATTCGACGCCATAAGAATCGGCTTGGCTTCCCCCGAGCAGATCCGGGCTTGGTCCTCAGGGGAGGTCACCAAACCCGAGACCATCAACTACCGCACGCTCAAGCCGGAGAAAGACGGTCTTTTCTGCGAGCGCATCTTCGGCCCCACCAAGGACTGGGAGTGCTACTGCGGCAAGTACAAGCGTGTCCGCTACAAGGGGATCATCTGTGAGCGCTGTGGAGTGGAGGTCACCCGGGCCAAGGTGCGCCGCGAACGTATGGGGCATATCGATCTGGCAGCGCCGGTAAGTCACATCTGGTACTTCAAAGGAGTGCCCAGCCGCATGGGCTACCTGCTCGACATCTCGCCCAAGCAGCTGGAGCGGGTACTCTATTTCTCGGCTTCCATCGTCACCTACGTGGATGAGGACAAGCGTCAGCGCGACCTTCCCAAGCTGGAAGAGCTACTCCAGGCCGACATCGAGAACCTCTTCGTGAGCCGGGACGAGCAGAAGGTGAAGATCATGGCGCTCCGGGACAAACTGGTCTCGGTGTTGGCGGGGAACTCCACCCTGGATGACGATCTGGACGAAGACGACTACGACCGTTATCAAGCCGAGCTCATCCGGGTCTCCGGCCTGGGTGAAGCCCGGCCGGCCGACATGGGCGCAGATGAGCGGGAGAAGCGGAGCACTGACCTCCGCCTGCGGGCGGAGGAGATGCTGCGCGACGTGGAGCGCTACGCCGAGCAGCAGGCCGAGAGTCTGCGGGAAGTATGGGCCCTCTTCAAGCAGATCAAGAAGGGCGACATCGTCACCAACGAGACGCTCTTCCGGGAGATGAAGGAGAAGTTCGGCAGCCCCTTCGGCTACGGCGTGTATTTCCGAGGCGGTATGGGGGCCGAGGCCATCCGTGAGCTTCTCGCGGCGGTCGACCTGGAAGCGGAAGCTAAGACCTTGCGGGAGGTGATCAAGACCTCCAAAGGTCAGAAACTGTCCCGTGCGGTCAAGCGACTGAAGGTGGTAGAGGGCTTTCTGCGCTCGGGCAACCGGCCGGAGTGGATGATATTGGAAGCTATCCCGGTCATCCCCCCCGAACTGCGGCCCATGGTGCAACTGGACGGTGGGCGTTTTGCCACCTCCGATCTCAACGACCTCTATCGGCGGGTCATCAACCGAAACAATCGGCTCAAGCGCTTGCTCGATCTGGGGGCGCCCGAGATCATCGTCAACAACGAGAAGCGCATGTTGCAGGAAGCGGTGGATGCCCTCTTCGACAACGGGCGGCGGGGCAGAGCGGTCACTGGGCCGAACAACCGACCGCTCAAGTCGCTGTCGGACATGCTCAAGGGCAAGCAGGGACGTTTCCGCCAGAACCTGCTCGGTAAGCGGGTCGACTACTCGGGTCGGTCGGTCATCGTAGCGGGGCCGGAGCTCAAGCTTCATCAGTGCGGCATCCCCAAGACCATGGCGCTCGAGCTCTTCAAGCCCTTTGTGATGAGCCGCCTGGTGGAGCGCAAGCAGGCTCAGAACATCAAGGCGGCTAAGAAGCTGGTGGAGAGCGAGCACCCCGATGTCTGGGACATCCTGGAGGAGGTCATAGCCGAGCATCCGGTGCTTCTCAACCGAGCGCCCACCCTGCATCGCCTGGGTATTCAAGCCTTCGAGCCCGTACTCATCGAGGGCAAGGCCATCCAGCTCCATCCCCTGGTGTGCACCGCCTTCAACGCGGACTTCGACGGCGACCAGATGGCTGTGCATGTGCCGCTCTCGGTGGAGGCGCAGGCCGAGGCGCGCATTCTCATGCTCTCCTCCAACAACATCCTGTCGCCCGCACATGGGCGGCCCCTAGCGGTGCCCACCCAGGACATGATCCTGGGCTGCTACTACCTTACCTACTTCGAAGACCCGCAAGATCCCAAGCTGGACCTGGCCCGACTCGACCCTTATAGCGAGGATGACCTAGCCAGGCTGAGCGTACGCCCGCGGCCCTTCAATGACGTGGGCGAGCTGGAGTACGCGTTCGAAGAGAAGGAGATCGGTCTGCAGGATCCCATCCTCTTCCGCTGGAACGGGAATAGGGTGCTTACCACCGTGGGACGGGCGCTCTTTAACTCAGCGGTAGTGGCCTCGCTGGCTGAGTACTTCGGCGAGGAGTGGGAGCAGCCGGGACCGGAAGGGAGCATCCGCAAGGATGACTACCAGTTCCAGAACAAAGTGTTCACCAAGAATGAGATGACCACCTTCATCACCGACTTGGTGGAGTACTACGGGGCTACGGCGGTCGCGCATCTGCTGGACGTGCTCAAAGACCTGGGTTTCCATTACGCCACTGTCGCTGGGGTGACCATCTCCAAGAACGACATCGTGGTGCCGCCCGAAAAAGAAGAGATACTGGCCGAATACGAGGAGAAGGTCCGCGCCATCGAGGAGGCCTACCGCTACGGCAACCTGAGCGAATCCGAGCGGCGGGAGCTGGTGATCAGGCTGTGGACGGAAGCTACCGACAAGGTGGCCGAGGCCATGGAGAAGAACTTCCGTCGCCTCAACCCGGTCTACATGATGGCGAACTCCGGGGCTCGCGGCTCCTTCAAACAGATCCGGCAGCTGGCGGGCATGCGGGGTCTTATGGCCTCGCCCAAGGGGGACATCATCGAGCGGCCCATCAAGGCCAACTTCATGGAAGGCCTAGGCGTGCTCGAATACTTCATCTCCACCCACGGGGCCCGGAAGGGTCTTGCCGACACGGCGCTGCGCACGGCCGACTCCGGTTATCTCACCCGGCGTCTCGTCGACGTAGCCCAAGAGGTGGTAGTCCGGGAGCACGACTGCGGCACTCAGGTTTCCATCGACATGCCTCTGCGCAAGGGCGAGGAGTTGAACGAGCTGCTTTTGGGCCGGGTCTTGGCCAAAGATGTGGCCGATCCCGAGACCGGCGAGGTGGTCTACGGCCGCAACGAGCTGCTCAACAAGCGGATGCTAGAACGTCTGCTCGAACTCTATCCAGCGGACAGATTCCCCGACTTCAAGCTCGACGTACGTACGGTGCTTGGTTGTCAGAGCCGTTTCGGAGTGTGCCAGCTCTGCTACGGTCGTTCGCTGGCCATCAATGACCTGGTGGCCATCGGGGAGGCTGTGGGACACATCGCGGCCCAATCCATCGGCGAGCCGGGCACCCAGCTCACCATGCGTACCTTCCACACCGGGGGAGTGGCGGGCGCCGACATCACCCACGGTCTGCCCCGGGTGGTGGAGCTGTTCGAAGCCCGCAAGCCCAAGGGACAGGCCAAGATCACCCAGTTCTCCGGTATCGTGCATATCGAGGAGTCTGACAAGGCACGCAAAGTAGTGATCCTCGATCCCAAGACCAAGGAAGAGCTTCACAGCTACGCGGTCAGTCGCCGAGCCAATCTCCTGGTGCACGAGGGGCAAGAGGTCGAGGCGGGCGATCAGCTCTACGAAGGCTCCCTCAATCCTCATGAGCTCCTCAAGTACAAGGGAGTGCTGGAGACCGCCCGCTACATCGTGCGGGAAGTCCAGGAGGTCTACCACAATCAAGGCGTGCAGATCGACGATAAGCACGTCGAACTGATCGTTCGCCAGATGACCAAGAAGGTGCTGGTGGAGACCCCCGGGGACACCAGCTTCCTGCCCGGTCGTTTGGTGGACCGGCTGGTGTTCGAGGAGGAGAACGAGCGCGTGGTGGCGGCAGGCGGCGAGCCCGCTACTTGCGAGGAGGTCATCCTGGGCATCACCAAGGCTTCCTTGGCCACCGAGAGTTTCCTCTCGGCAGCTTCCTTCCAGGAGACCACCAAGGTGCTCACCGACGCCGCCTTGGAAGGCAAGGTGGATGAGCTGCGCGGACTCAAGGAGAACGTCATCATCGGCAAGCTCATCCCGGCAGCCACGGGACTGCGCATGTATCGGAACATCGAGCTGCTCGGCAGTCGTCCGCCTGCCGAACTTGACATCTTCTCCACTCTGAGCCAGGCCGGCGTGGGTCAAGAGGGTGAAGGCCTCACTCCCGAAGAGCAGTGGGCTGCTCTTACCGGCTCGAGCATGGACAGCGAGGCCTACAAGACTCTGATCGACGATCTTGATCTCTCCACCTATGTACACTCGGTACTCAGTCGAGCTGGGATCGAGCGCGTGAGCGATCTCCTTCGCTACACCAGCAAGGATCTGATGGCCATACCCGGTTTGGGCCAGAAGAGTCTGGAGGAGATCCGGGAGCGGCTGGCCGAGAGAGGCTGGAATCTAGCTGGAGAGGAACTAGCAGGGGAGGAGGACCTGCTGCTTGGCGAGGGTGGTGAGTACCAGGAGACGGACGATGTCCTTCTGGGTGGCGGCACCCCCCAGGGAGGCGACGGCTTTGCCCAGTACGGTGATGGGGCCTGGGCAGGCTCCAGCGCGGCCGAGGCTGGGCCGGACCAGTAGCCCGGGCCGGCCTGAACACTATTGAGGTGGCGCGTTGAGGTGGTTTATTGCAGGCCCTACCAGCCTTTGCTATACTTCGCGGCCGCTGCGCGGCCGGAAGCGACCATCCGTGCTTCCGCCTGCGAGCTTGTGACCTAAGAAGACGGACCGAGGAGTTCGAGTGCCGACCATCAACCAGCTGATACGCAAAGGGCGGCAACAACAGTCCAAGCGGACTAAGACACCTGCCCTCAAGGGTGCGCCTCAGAAGCGAGGTGTGTGTACGCGTGTGTATACCACGACGCCCAAGAAGCCGAACTCGGCCTTGCGCAAGGTGGCCCGTGTGCGGCTGGTCAACGGCATGGAGGTGACGGCCTACATCCCAGGGATCGGGCACAATCTCCAGGAACACTCGGTCGTGCTTATCAGGGGTGGGAGGGTCAAGGACCTTCCTGGGGTCCGGTACAAGATCATCCGCGCGGCCCTGGACGCCGCCGGAGTGGCCAACCGGAAGCAGGGTCGCTCCAAGTACGGCGTCAAGCTGGGCAAGTAGGCGGAAGGAAGGCGTGGGTAGCTATGGCCAGACGATATAAGCCACCGAAACGGGAGATTCTTCCCGACCCTATATACCGCAGCCGGCTGGTGACCCAGATGATCAACCGCATGATGATCGACGGCAAAAAGTCCATTGCCGAGCGCATCATGTACCAGGCCATGAACATACTGCGGGAGCGCACTGGCCACGACCCAGTGAGTGTGCTCAAAGAAGCGGTGGAGAATGTACGGCCGGCTCTCGAGGTACGGTCACGCCGAGTGGGTGGGGCGAACTACCAGGTGCCCGTGGAGGTGCCCACCCGCCGATCCTATACGCTTGCCGTGCGCTGGTTGGTGACCCACAGCAGGATGCGGCGCGAGCACAGTATGGCCGAACGCCTGGCCGGGGAGCTGCTCGACGCCTATCACCGCACGGGTGTCACCATGAAGAAGAAGGAAGACCTGCTGCGCATGGCCGAAGCCAACCGGGCTTTCGCGCATTATCGCTGGTAGGAACGAGATATTCAGGTTCGAACGACACAGGGAACGGCACGTGACACAGGCGACTGCAAATCGATCGGAAGTGAGGAGTGGTCAGCGCCATCCGCTGGCCATGGTGCGGAACATCGGCATCATGGCTCACATCGACGCTGGCAAGACCACGACGACCGAGCGCATCCTGTACTACACGGGCCGGACCTACAAGATCGGGGAAGTGCATGACGGCGCCGCCGTGATGGACTGGATGGCCCAAGAGCAAGAACGGGGCATCACTATCACGGCGGCGGCTACTACTTGCGAATGGCGTGGTCATCGCATCAACATAATAGACACGCCCGGGCACGTGGACTTCACGATGGAGGTCGAGCGCTCTCTGCGCGTGCTCGACGGGGCCATCGCTCTCTTCTGCGCCGTGGCCGGAGTGGAGCCTCAGTCGGAGACTGTGTGGCGCCAGGCTGATAAATACCGGGTACCACGGATCGCATTCGTCAACAAGATGGACCGGGTGGGGGCCGATTACTTGCGGGCGGTCACGATGATGGAAGAACGCCTGCACACCCGGCCCCTGGTCCTCCAGTTGCCGGTCGGCCGCGAGGACCGCTTCCAAGGGGTTGTGGATCTGGTGCGCATGGTGGCGTATCTCTACGCCGATGAGATGGGCGTGGAATGGGATGAAGTGCCGGTGCCCGAGGAGTTGCGGGACGAAGCCGAAGAGCGGCGGACCCACCTTCTCGAGACCTTGGCGGAAATGGACGACCACCTTCTCACGGACTACTTAGAGGGGGTGGAGATCTCCGAGGAACGGCTCAAGACTGCTATTCGTCGGGCCACGCTCGATCTGGCCGTCACCCCGGTGCTTTGTGGCTCCTCTTTCAAGAACAAGGGCGTGCAGATGCTGCTCGACGCCATCGTCGATTACCTGCCTTCGCCGCTTGACATAGCCGCTGTCGAAGGGACTCATCCCAAGACGGGGGCCACCATCAGCAGACGGGCCGACGACAACGAGCCCTTCTGTGCTCTGGCCTTCAAGATCATGTCCGACCCCTTCGTGGGCAAGCTCACCTACTTCCGGGTCTACTCCGGGACTCTCAAAGCAGGCTCCTACGTGTACAACTCGAGCAAGGACAAGAAGGAACGAGTAGGTCGGATCCTGCAGATGCACGCCAACCATCGGGAGGATATCAGTCAGGTCTTTGCCGGCGACATTGCGGCCGCGGTCGGCCTCAAGGGCACCACGACCGGTGACACGTTGTGCGATGCGGATGCCCCTATCCTGCTAGAGTCCATCGAGTTCCCTGATCCGGTGATCTTTGTGGCCATCGAGCCCAAGACGAAGGCCGACCAGGATCGGCTGGCCGAAAGCCTGATGAAGCTTGCCGAAGAGGACCCCACGTTCCGGGTGCGGCTGGATGACGAGACGGGGCAGACCATCATCGCCGGCATGGGCGAGCTCCATCTGGAGATAATCGTGGACAGGCTGCTCCGAGAGTTCCGCGTCGATGCCAACGTGGGACGGCCGCAGGTAGCCTATCGAGAAGGACTGACCAAGGCTGTTCCGCGGGCGGAGGGCCGCTTCGTCAGACAGACCGGAGGGCGGGGACAGTACGGACACGTGGTGATCCGGGTGGAGCCCAACGAGTACGGTGCGGGGTTCAGCTTCGAGAACAAGGTCGTAGGAGGCGCGGTGCCCAAGGAGTACGTCCCCGCTGTCCAAGCCGGCATACTCGAAGCTATGGAAACCGGCGTGCTGGCTGGCTTTCCTATCGAGGATGTGAAGGTCGAATTGATAGATGGCTCGTACCATGAAGTGGACTCCTCGGAGATGGCGTTCAAGATCGCGGGCTCGCTGGCGTTCCGGGAAGCGGCCAAGAAGGCTCGTCCGGTCCTGATGGAGCCTATCGAGGATGTGGAGGTCGTGGTCCCCGAGGAGTACCTGGGCGATGTAATGGGCGATCTCAACTCCCGGCGGGGACATATCGAAGGGATAGAGCCTCGCGCAGGAGCCCAGGTCATCAAAGCGAGGGTCCCGCTGGCGGAGATGTTCGGCTATGCGACAGACCTTCGCTCGATGACCCAAGGGCGGGCGACCTATACTATGCAGTTCAGTCACTACGCCGAGGTGCCGGAGGGCATCGCGCAGGAGATAATCGCCCAGCAGGGTGGAAGATTAACGAGTGAGTAAAGACCAGGGGAAGACCGGCTGCCAGGTTGCGGCGGCCGCCTGAGTCACTCAGGTGTAGAAAGGGAGGAAACGTAATGGCCAAGCAGAAGTTCGAGCGGACCAAGCCGCACGTCAACGTGGGCACCATCGGTCACGTTGACCATGGCAAGACTACCTTGACCGCCGCAATCACCAAGTGTCTGCATAACATCAACCCCAACGTCCAGTACCGTAGCTTCGACTCCATCGACAACGCACCGGAGGAGCGGGAACGCGGTATCACCATCGCCACCGCTCATGTGGAGTACGAGACCGACAAACGTCATTACGCTCACGTGGACTGCCCTGGTCATGCCGACTACATCAAGAACATGATCACCGGTGCTGCCCAGATGGACGGGGCGATCCTGGTGGTCTCGGCAGCCGACGGTCCCATGCCCCAGACCCGCGAGCATATCCTCTTGGCTCGGCAGGTGGGCGTGCCGTACATCGTCGTGTACATGAACAAGGCCGACATGGTCGACGATCCGGAACTCCTCGAGCTGGTGGAGATGGAAGTCCGCGAGCTGCTCACCGAGTACGAGTTCCCGGGTGACGACGTGCCGGTCATCATCGGTTCGGCGCTTCAGGCCTTGGAGCATGGCTGCGGTGACCGCGAATGTCCTTCCTGCAAGTCGATTTTTGAGTTGGCCGATGCCCTAGACAACTATATCCCGGAGCCCCAGCGTGACATCGACAAGCCTTTCCTGATGCCGATCGAGGACGTGTTCAGCATCCAGGGCCGAGGGACTGTGGTCACGGGTCGCGTTGAGCGCGGCATCATCAAGGTGGGCGACCAGGTGGAGATCGTCGGTCTCCGTGACGAGAGCATGAAGACCGTGGCCACCGGCGTGGAGATGTTCCGGAAGCTGCTCGACGAAGGTCGCGCTGGTGACAACATCGGCGTACTTCTCCGTGGTATCAAGCGCGACGAGGTGGAGCGCGGGATGGTCCTGGCTCAGCCGGGCAGCATCACTCCGCACACCGAGTTCGAAGCGCAGGTATACGTCTTGTCCCGCGAGGAGGGTGGCCGTCATACCCCGTTCTTCAACGGGTATCGGCCGCAGTTCTACTTCCGGACCACCGACGTGACTGGTGACGTCGCTCTGCCGGAAGGTGTCGAGATGGTGATGCCGGGTGACCACACCACGCTCAAGGTCAAGTTGATCACCCCCATCGCCATGGAGGAGGGTCTGCGCTTCGCTATCCGCGAGGGTGGGCGTACCGTCGGCGCGGGGGCTGTGAGCAAGATCCTCAAGTAGGAGTCGCAGGGTGGCGCAGCAGAAGATACGCATACGGCTCAAAGCTTACGATCATAAGCTCCTGGACCAGAGCGCGCGCAGCATCGTCGAGACGGCTCAGCGGACCGGCGCCACGGTGTCGGGGCCGGTCCCGCTGCCGACCGAGAAGAACGTGTATTGCGTGATCAGGAGTCCATTCAAAGACAAAGATTCGCGGGAGCACTTCGAGATCAGGACCCACAAGCGACTGATCGACATCCACCAACCCACTCCTAAGACGGTGGACTCACTCATGCGGATGGATCTGCCCGCGGGTGTCCACATCGAGATCAAGTTGTGATGAAAACGCTGCTAGGCACAAAACTGGGGATGACCCAGATATTCAAAGAGGACGGCACCGTGGTGCGCTGCACGGTCATCCAAGCGGGGCCCTGCGTGGTCACCCAGAAGAAGACCGTGGAGAAAGACGGCTATGCCGCCACGCAGATCGGCTACGGTGAGGTCAAGCCCAGGCGTCTCAACAAACCTCTACTCGGGCACTTCAAGAAGGCGGGAGTGCCGCCCAAGCGCCACCTGATCGAAGTACGGGGCGAGCATGACCTCAAGGTCGGCGATACGGTGACGGTTGACATCTTCAACGTGGGCGATCGCGTGAAGGTCACCGGGATCAGCAAAGGCAAAGGCTTCCAGGGGGTCATGAAGCGGCACGGCTTCGGGGGAGGTCCTGGGTATCACGGTGCCCACTTCCACCGGGCTCCGGGCTCCATCGGGGCGTCGGCCGATCCCTCGCGGGTGTTTCCGGGATCGCGGTTGCCGGGTCACATGGGCAACGTGCGCGTTACCCAGACGGGGCTGACCGTGGTAGCCACCGACCCCGATAGGAATCTAGTGCTAGTGAAGGGCGCGGTCCCGGGGAGCCGAGGCTCCCTCGTCGTGATCAGAGGATAGGCCAATGCCAGTCATAGAGAGAATCGATGAGAACGGTACGGTGGTGGGCCAGCATGAGCTGGTTGCCGGATTGCTGCAGGAACCCGTGAACGTGGGTCTCCTGCATCAGGTGGTGACGGCCGAACTGGCCGGCCATCGCCAAGGGACCGCTGCTGCGAAGACCAAGCACGAAGTGTCCGGTAGCACGCGCAAGTTGTGGCGGCAGAAGGGCACCGGTCGGGCGCGGGTGGGCTCTTCCAAGGTGCCTCAATTCACTGGAGGCGGGGTGGCTTTTCCGCCTATTCCGCGGAGCTATGCCCAAAAGATCAACAAGAAGGCCAAGGCAGCGGCTTATCGCATGGCCCTGGCGGATCTGGTAGCGGGAGGCTCGGTGCGGGTGCTGGCCGGAGTCTCCTGGGAGGAGCCTTCGACCAAGAAGGCGGCTTCTCTGCTGGCCAAGGCTGGGCTGGAGCAGCCGATACTTGTTCTCGTGGGCAGCGAAGAGCTTAACGTGCTCAAGAGTTTCCGCAACCTGGCTGGGATCCGGGCTCTACCGGTCACTGAGGCTGAGGTCCAGGATTATGTATGGGCGAGGAGCCTGCTTTTCACGGAGGCCGCGGTGGCCTTCCTGGAGAGCGGTGTGCAAGAGGGCGGTGAGTCGTAGTGGATCCGCGTGAAATCATTATCAGACCGATAGTTTCCGAGAAGAGCTACCGGGCCGTCGACAACAATCGGTACTCCTTCGAGGTCAATTACCGGGCGACCAAGCCCCACATCCGTGCTGCGGTAGAGGAGATCTTCAAGGTGAAGGTCATCGGGGTGCAGACCATAAACGTCAAGCCCAAGCCCAAGCGGCGCGGAGCCCATGTAGGCACTACCCGTCGTTGGAAGAAGGCAGTGGTCGAGCTGGCTCCCGGGAATCGCATCGAGTTCTTCGGCGCGACATAGCGCTGTACGAGTAGAGGAGCGGTAAGAGAGACATGGCGATAAAGAAATACAAACCGACTTCTCCCGGGCGCAGGTTCGCAACGACCTCGACCTTCGAGGAGATCACCAAGACCGAGCCGGAGAAGTCGTTGACGGCGCCGATCAAGCGCAAGGGCGGCCGCAACAACTACGGTCGCATCACCACCCGTCACCAGGGCGGGGGGCATAAGCGCTTGTATCGCATCATCGACTTCAAGCGTGACAAAGACGGTGTTCCGGGACGGGTCACTTCCATCGAGTACGATCCCAACCGTAACTGCCGCATCGCCCTGGTGGTGTATGCGGATGGGGAGAAGCGCTACATCCTGGCTCCCAACAAGCTCACCGTCGGGGCTGTGGTCGAAGCCGGTCCTGCGGCCGACATCCGTATCGGTTGCGCCTTGCCTTTGCGCAACATCCCCGTGGGCACCGTGGTACACAACGTCGAGCTCTACAAGGGCCGGGGCGGCCAGATCGCCCGCTCGGCCGGCTGCTCTGCCCAGGTCATGGCCAAGGAGGGCGACTACGCCATCCTGCGTCTTCCTTCGGGAGAGATGCGGATGATCCATCAAGAGTGTAGAGCGACCGTGGGCGAGATCGGCAACTCCGAGCATGAGAACCTCACCGTGGGAAAGGCCGGCCGCAAGCGGTGGCTGGGTGTGCGTCCTGGTGTGCGGGGCACCACCATGAACCCGGTGGACCATCCCCACGGTGGCGGCGAAGGCTCCACGCCTCCGGGTCGCCATCCGGTGACCCCGTGGGGAGTTCCCACCCTTGGCCACAAGACACGCAAGGCCAACAAGCCTTCCAACAAGTACATCATCAGGCGAGCCGGGAAGGGGAGGTAGCAGGGCACCGTGGCACGTTCAAGCAAGAAAGCTCCCTTTGTCGAAGAGCGACTGATGCAGCGGATCGAGGCTATGAACCGGACCGGGGAGAAGCGCATGCTGAAGACCTGGTCGCGCGCTTCTACCATTTATCCGGAGATGGTGGGTCATACCATCGCCGTCCATGACGGCCGGAAACACGTGCCGGTGTACATCACGGAGAGCATGGTGGGCCATCGCCTCGGCGAGTTCGCATTGACCCGTACCTTCCGTGGTCACGGCGGTAGCAAAGAGCGCCGGATGAGGAGGAAGTAGGCGATGGTCAACGCGACGGCGAAATACGTGCGCATCTCGCCCCGCAAGGCCGGCGACATGGCCCGGCTGATCCGGGGCAAGAGGGTGGCGGAAGCCAGGGCTATCCTTGCGCTCAGCCCCCGGGCGGCGGCCAGGGTGGTGCGCAAGGTCCTTGACTCGGCAGTGGCCAATGCTGAGAACAACAACAACATGAACGTGGACGATCTGTATGTGGTGCAGGCATACGTCAACGGCGGGCCCATCATCAAGCGTTTCCGGCCGCGGGCCATGGGCCGAGCCTGTCGTATCCGCAAACGGACCAGCCACATAACCGTGTGCGTCGACGAGAAGAAGGAGTCGTAGCAGGTGGGTCAGAAAGTTCATCCGGGGGGAATGCGGCTCGGCATCATCCATGAATGGAAGGCCCACTGGTTCACAGAGAAGGGCTTCGCCAAGTCTCTGCAAGAAGATCTCGCCATCCGCAGACACATCCAGAAGCGGATGGGGCACGCTGGGCTGTCCACGATCACCATCAGCAAGGACACCAACAAGATAGTCATCCACATCCACACGGCTCGGCCCGGGCTCGTCATCGGTAAGTCCGGCGCCGAGGTCGAGAAACTACGGGGCGAGATCCACGCCATGACCGGTAAGGCTGTCCATCTGAACGCTGTGGAGATCAAACGGCCCGAACTGGATGCCACCTTGGTGGCCCAGTCTATCGCCGAGCAACTGGCCAACCGGGTGAGCTTCAGGCGGGCGATGAAGCGTGCCATCACCTCCGCTATGCGTTCGGGGGCCCAGGGCATCAAGGTCAAGACCGGGGGACGGTTGGGCGGCGCGGAGATGGCCCGGGTGGAAGGCTACAGCGAGGGCAGGGTGCCGCTCCACACCCTGAGGGCTGATATCGACTATGGGTTCTGCGAGGCCGACACCACCTTCGGCAAGATCGGGGTCAAGGTGTGGATCAACAGGGGTGAGCGCATGCCGGAAGGCTACGACCAGGGCACCCGGGGTCAGATGGAGGCACGAGTAGGGTGATGGCGAGAACGGCCAGACTGTTCGTTTCGGGCCTACGAAACGCCCGGGGCCGTGGACACGCCGCCGGATCTTATGACGGATGAGGTTTGAGAGATGCTACTACCAAAACGGGTGAAACACCGCAAACAGCACCGAGGCCGGATGACCGGCAAGGCCAAGGGGCAGACCACGGTCCAGTTCGGTGAATATGGGCTGCAAGCCCTGGAACCGGGATGGATCACCAGTCGGCAGATAGAGGCTGCTCGTATCGCCATGACCCGCAAGATCCGCCGGGGTGGGAAGGTCTGGATCAATATCTTCCCGGACAAGCCCGTCACCAAGAAACCGGCCGAGACCCGCATGGGCTCGGGCAAGGGTTCGCCCGACCATTGGGTGGCCGTGGTCAAGCCGGGCAGGGTCATGTTCGAATTGGCCGGCGTGTCGGAGGAATTGGCCCGTGAGGCCATCCGCTTGGCGTCGCACAAGCTTCCGGTCAAGTGCAGATTCGCGACGAGGGAGGACAAGGGCATTGAAGCCTAAGGATCTTATGGAATTGGGTGACGATGAGCTGGCCCAGCGCCTCAAGCAGTCGCGCGAGGAACTGTTCAACCTGCGGTTCCAGCATGCCGCTGGTCAATTGGAGAACACCAGCCGGCTTCGTCAGGTGCGGCGTGATATCGCCAGGATTCTGACGGTCCAGTCGGCTCGAAAGCGGGCGAGGGGACTTTGATGGCCGAGCAGCGAGAAGTCAGGCAGCGTGAGCGTCAGGGCGTAGTGGTCTCGGACAAGATGGACAAGACCATCGTGGTCCAGGTCAACATCGTGCGTCCCGACCCCGAGTACAAGAAGGTCGTCCGCAGGACGAGCAGGCTCAAGGCTCACGACGAGCGGAATGAGGCGCGGGTGGGTGACGTGGTGCTGGTACGGGAGTGCCGCCCGCTCTCTCGAGAGAAGACCTGGCGCCTGATCAAGATACTCAAGCGGGCCGAGTGATCGGTGCAGAAGATGGGTGATAGGCGATGATACAGGTGCAGACAAGACTCAAAGTGGCCGACAACACCGGCGCGCGCGAAATCATGTGCATCCGGATCAAGGGTGGCTCGCAACGTCGCTACGCCGGAGTAGGTGACATCATCGTTGGCGCAGTCAAAGACGCCACGCCTGGGGGCGCCGTCAAGAAGGGCGACGTGGTACAGGCGGTGGTGGTGAGGGTGAAGAAGCCTTACGGTCGTAAGGACGGCACGTACATCGGTTTCGATGAGAACGCAGCCGTACTCATAGACCGCCAGATGAACCCGCGCGGTACCCGCATTTTCGGTCCGGTCGGGCGCGAGCTGCGGGAGAAGAACTTCGCCAAGATCGTGTCGCTGGCGCCGGAGGTGCTTTGATGGCCAAGGCGACCAAGCGTAAGACTTTCCGCATCAAGAAGGGCGACACCGTCGAGGTCATCCAGGGTAAGGAGACCGGCAAGCGGGGCAAGGTGCTGCGCGTGCTTCCGGCCGAAGAGCGGGTGGTGGTAGAGCGGGTCAATTTCATCAAGCGCCACGTCCGCCCCTCGCAGAAGAACCCCCAGGGCGGGGTCATCGAGCGCGAGGCCAGTATGCACATCAGCAACGTGAAGCTGGTCTGCCCGAGCTGCAACCAGGCTGTGCGGGTCGGTGTGCGCTTTGAAGGCGACAGCAAGGTCCGCTACTGCAAGAAGTGCAACGTGCAGGTGGATAAAGGTTGATCATGGCAATCCCGAGATTGAAAGAGAAATATCGCAGCGAGATCGTGCCCGCCCTACGCGAGCAGTTCGGCTACAAGAACGTGATGCAGGTCCCCCGCGTCACCAAGGTGACCTTGAACATGGGCGTAGGGGAGGGAGCCCGCGATGCCAAGGTGATCGAAGAGGCTGCCAACCAGTTGGCACGGATCTCGGGACAGAAGCCCCAAGTGCGCAGAGCCCGCAAGTCCGTGGCCAACTTCAAGCTCCGGGCAGGTATGCCGGTCGGGTTGCGGGTGACTCTGCGGGGCGATCGCATGTACGAGATGCTTGACCGCTTGGTCAACATAGCGCTTCCCCGCATCCGGGACTTCCAGGGAGTGTCGCCCAAGGGCTTCGACGGTCACGGCAACTACAACCTTGGTCTGAGGGAACAGATCATCTTCCCGGAGATCGAGTATGACAAGATCGACAAGATCCGGGGCTTGGATATCGCCATCACTACTACGGCGAAGACCGACGAAGAAGGACGGGCGCTCCTTAGGATGATGGGCATGCCCTTCCGTGAGACTTGAGGGATAGGAGCATCGGCGCATGGCAAAGAAATCGATGATCGCTAAAGCGCGGCGCCCGCAAAAATACGCGGTGCGGGTTCGCAACCGTTGTTATCGTTGCGGTCGGCCACGCGGCTACCTCCGCCGTTTCGGTCTCTGCCGTATCTGTTTTCGGGAGTTGGCACATCAGGGAGTGATCCCTGGGGTGACCAAGTCGAGCTGGTAGGGAGGGGTCATGTCGTATACCGATCCCATCGCTGATATGCTGACGCGGCTACGCAATGCCAACAAGGCACTGCATGCTCAGGTTGAGATGCCGGCTTCCAGCATGAAGGTCGAGATCGCCCGGGTTCTGGCTCAGGAGGGATATATCGCCGGCTACTCGGTGGTCCAAGAAGGCAGCTACAGGAAGCTGGTGATCGACCTCAAGTACACGGATGGTCGGCGCCGGGTCATCTCGGAAGTCAAGCGGGTGAGCAAGCCCGGTCGTCGCATCTACGCGAAGAAGGACAATCTCCCCAAGGTCCTGGGTGGATTGGGGACCGCCATCATCAGCACCTCGCGCGGGCTGATGACCGCTCGCGAAGCGCAGCGGCTGGGCGTTGGCGGTGAAGTGATCTGTTTTGTCTGGTGATGCCATGTCGAGGATAGGAAGAGCACCCATAACCATCCCCGCAGGGGTCGAGGTGACCATCAGCGGGAACACAGTGGCCGTGAAGGGGCCGAAAGGTTCTTTGTCGATGGAAGTGCATCCCAACATGCAGGTCGCGATCGCTGACGGGGTCATGACCGTCACCAGGCCGGACGACTCTAACCTGAACCGTTCCCTCCACGGACTTACCCGGACCTTGCTCAGCAACATGGTCACTGGGGTCACGACCGGTTTCGAGAAGAAGTTGGAGATCCAAGGCGTGGGCTATCGGGCTTCCAAGAAGGGCTCCGACTTGGAGATCCTCGTGGGTTACTCGCACCCGGTAGTGGTCCCTGCCCCTGAGGGCATAGAGTTCGAGGTACCCGTGCCGACCCAGATCGTCGTGAAGGGCATCGACAAGCAGCGCGTGGGTCAGGTGGCCGCCGAGATCCGGGCTATCAGGCCTCCCGAGCCCTACAAAGGCAAAGGGATCCGTTACGAAGGCGAGTTCATACGACGCAAGGTCGGCAAGCGGGCGTAGAGAGGAAGAGGACTGAAGACCATGACCAACCAAGAGAAGACAGACCGAGCCAGAAAGCGGCGGGCGCTTCGCGTCCGCAGCAAGGTGCGCGGTACTCCCGAGCGGCCTCGTCTTTCCGTCTTCCGCTCCAACAAGGCCATCTGGGCCCAGCTGATCGACGACCGGGCCGGCCGCACTTTGGTGTGCGCCGGCAGCGCCCACCTGGCGGAGAAAGGGCTGTCCAAGACCGAGCAGGCGGCCAAGGTGGGGCGGTTGTTGGCGGAACGGGCCCAGGCCGTAGGGATCAAGCAGGTGGTTTTTGATAGAGGGCCGTATCTCTACCACGGGCGAGTCAAGGCGTTGGCCGAGGGCGCACGTGAGGGCGGCTTGGACTTCTGAGGGAGAGTGAGGTAGCACTTTGGCGCAGATCAAGGCAGATACGCTCAACCTTCAGGAGAGCGTGATCCATATCAACCGTGTGGCCAAGGTCGTTAAAGGCGGTCGGCGTTTCTCCTTCACGGCCCTGGTCGCGGTGGGCGACGGGGAGAGCACGGTGGGGGTCGGCTATGGGAAGGCAAAGGAAGTCCCGCTAGCCATTCAGAAGGCCATCGAGGATGCCCGCAAGAACCTGTTCGTGGTTCCTAAACACGGCAGCACGATCACTCATGAGGTGGTCGGGCATTTCGGCGCCGGCAAGGTGCTCTTGCGTCCGGCTTCGCCGGGGACGGGAGTCATCGCTGGGGGCGGAGTGCGCGCTCTTCTGGAGCTTGGGGGGGTCCACGACGTCTTGGCCAAGTGTCTGGGTTCCACCAACCCCATCAACATGGTCCGGGCGGCCGAGCGGGGACTGCGGTCACTGCGGCGTCCCGAGGACATAGCCGTGCAGCGCGGGAAGAGTGTGCGGGAGATTCTGGGTAAGGCCCCGGGCGGGGGGTCGCGTACGGCGACCGGCTCCGCTGAGACGGGAGCGTGAGGCGATGTTGAAGATCACACAGACCAAGAGCCGTATCAATCGCAAGAAGGATCACAAAGCCACCTTGGACGCTTTAGGGCTCACCCGTCTCGGCCAGACCGTCTATCACGAGGATACGCCTGCTATTCGCGGCATGATCCGCAAAGTGTCGTACATGGTTGACGTCGAAGTGGTCGACATCAAGGACAAAGGATAGAGATGGCCGAGATCTTTCTGCATACACTGCGGCCTGATCCCGGAGCCCGGCGGGAACGCAAGCGCGTCGGGCGTGGGGAGGGTTCAGGCTTGGGCAAGACAGCCGGGCGGGGCAACAAGGGCTCTAAACAGCGTTCGGGTGGCCGGATCTCCCCTCGCTACGAGGGTGGCCAGATGCCGCTACACATGAGATTGCCCAAGCAGCGGGGACCGTTGGCCAAAACGGCCATGCCCATCGGTCCTTTCCGCACCTATATGACCCCGGTGAACCTCTCTCGCTTGGTCGTCTTCGGTCCCGGCGAGGTGGTGTCGCCGGAGTCCTTGCTGGAGAAGGGCATCATCAAGAAGGCGGACGAGCGAGTCAAGATCCTGGCGGGCGGTGAGCTCTCTCACCCGCTCATCATCAAGGCTCACGGGTTCAGTGCTGCCGCCGTAGCCAAGATCCAGGCTGCGGGCGGCACTGTCGAGGTCATCTGAGCGCCGATGCCGGAAGAGCGCCGACCCCAGGGGTGAGAGGCTGATGCTGCAATCTTTGCTGAACGCGTGGAGGCTGCCTGACCTTCGCAAGAAGCTGCTTTTCACAGCTCTTATCGTCGCTATCTATCGGCTGGGCTGTTACATCCCTGTTCCCGGAGTGGACACCAAGGCTATAGCTGAGATGTTCGGCTCTGGCGGGGTGTTCGACTTTTACAACCTCTTTGCGGGAGGCGGCCTGCAGAACGTGGCCGTCTTTGCCATGGGCATCATGCCCTACATCACGGCCTCGATCATCATGCAGCTACTGACCATGGCCGTCCCCCGCCTGGAGCAGCTCATGAAAGAGGGAGATCTAGGTCAGAAGAAGGTGAACCAGTACACGCGTTATCTCGCGGTCTTCCTCGCCTTCATCCAGGCCATCGGGTTTGTGTTCCTCTTCCGCAGCTACGGGGCTTTCCCGGAGGGGCTGAAACCGCTGAATTTCTATCTGATCGTGCTCACCCTGACGGTGGGGACAGCTCTGGTCATGTGGATGGGCGAGCTCATCACCCAACGCGGGATCGGCAACGGCATCTCTCTGATGATCTTCGCCAGCATCGTCTCTCGCCTGCCGGGAGGCTTGGGCAAGTTGTTCACTCTCAACCCCGGCTACTGGGTGCTCATGGGCATCATCGCAGTGGTCGTGGTGGCGGCCATCATCTACATAGTGGAAGGTCAGCGGCGCATCCCTATCCAGTACGCGAAGCGCGTGGTAGGACGCAGAGTGTACGGGGGGCAGAGCACCTACCTCCCCTTGCGTATCAACATGGCCGGGGTGATACCCGTGATCTTCGCGTCTTCGGTGCTGCTGTTTCCGGTGACCCTGGCCGAGATGACGCCCTGGGGCTGGGCCAAGTGGCTGGCTAGGAATCTGGGGCCGGGGTCATGGTGGTACCTAGTGGCCGAAGTCATTCTTATCATCCTGTTCACCTACTTCTACACCGCCGTACAGTTCAATCCCATCGATCAGGCTGACAACTTGAAGAAGTACGGCGGGTTCATTCCAGGCATTAGGCCGGGAAGGGCTACGGCGACCTATCTGGACCATGTGCTGACCCGCATCACCCTGCCAGGGGCCCTGTTCCTGGCAGCCATAGTCCTGCTGCCCACGGGGCTCATCCGCGGGCTCAACATGCCCTTCTACTTCGGAGGCACTTCGCTTCTGATCGTGGTAGGAGTGGCTCTCGACACCATGAAGCAGATGGAAGCCCAGCTTCTCATGCGGCACTACGAAGGCTTTCTTAAGTGACGTCAGCGGGGAAGGGAGGAGTCGCGCTCATGCATCAGTTCAACCTCGTCCTTCTGGGTCCGCCTGGGGCCGGAAAAGGCACGCAAGCGGGTCGGATCGTGGCCGAGTACGGGATACCACACATCTCCACCGGGGACATCCTGCGAGCGGCGGTCAAGAACCAGACAGCTCTGGGGCTTGAGGCGAAGAGATATATGGACGCCGGAGAACTGGTTCCCGACAGCGTGGTCATCGGCATCGTGAAAGATCGCTTGCAAGAACCCGACACCCAGAGGGGCTTCCTGATGGATGGGTTTCCGCGTACCATCCCGCAAGCGGAAGCTTTGGACGAGGCTTTGCAGGGGCTGGGACGGGCGATCACCAAGGTCATCGTTCTTCTGGTGGACGAGGAGATCCTAGTGGAGCGGCTGACCGGCCGCCGCATCTGTCGGTCATGCCAGACGCCCTATCACGTGTTGTTCACTCCTCCTCTGCAAGAGGGCGTATGTGATAAGTGCGGGGGCGAGCTGTACCAACGGGATGACGACACCGAAGCCACCGTGCGCAACCGTCTCGCGGTCTACCGCAAGCAGACCGAGCCCTTGATCGAGTACTACGACAGGTCCGGTGTGGTCGTGCGCATAGATGGGGCCCAGGAGGCGGAGAAGGTCTTCGCGGACATCAGGGAGGCTTTGGGGCCGGCGTGATCATCCGCAAGTCAAAGGCTGAGATCGAGAAGATGGCACGCGCAGGCGCTGTGGTCAGAGGGTGCCTGGAACTCTTGGCGCAAGCGGTGAGGCCGGGGGTGACCACCAAGGAGCTGGACGCCCTGGCGGAGGAGTACATCCGCTCCCAGGGCGGGATTCCCACCTTCAAGGGTTATCGGGGCTTTCCAGGCTCCATATGTACGTCGCCGAACCACATGGTCGTGCATGGCATCCCCGGTAAAGTCCGCCTGCAGGAAGGGGACATCCTGGGGGTGGACGTAGGGGTGACCCTGGAGGGCTATGTGGCTGATGCGGCCATGACCTTTCCGGTGGGAGAGGTCTCGGAGGAAGCCAAGCGTCTCTTGCGGGTGACCGAGGAGGCGCTCTACAAGGGCATCGCCCAGTGCGTGGTGGGTCGGCGGGTGGGGGACATATCACACGCTGTGCAGACTCACGCCGAGGCCCACGGTTTCTCGGTGGTGCGCAGCCTGGTGGGGCACGGAGTGGGCCGCGAGATGCACGAGGACCCGCAGGTCCCCAATTTCGGGCCACCGGGACAGGGGCCAGAATTGCGCGAGGGCATGGTCCTCGCCATCGAGCCTATGGTCAACGCCGGCGGGTACGAAGTGGAGATAGGGGATGATTCCTGGGCGGTGTACACGCGAGATGGCAGTCTCTCCGCTCATTTCGAGCACACGGTCGCCATCACGAAGGACGGTCCCCGTGTTCTTACCGGACCCGACAAGAGGGCGGCGTAGGGCGATGGGACCGTGTGGTAAGATAAGCGGCCTACATTCAGGCGGGATCTCGGCTGGGGTGAAGAGAAGTGTGTCCTAAGGAGGAAGCTATCGAGCTTGAGGGTGAGGTGGTCGAAGCCTTGCCCAACACCATGTTCAGAGTCAAGCTCGACAACGACCTCGAGATACTGGCGCATATCTCCGGCAAGATGCGGATGAACTATATCCGTATTCTGCCCGGAGACAGAGTGAAAGTGGAGTTGTCACCTTACGATCTGACCCGGGGTCGGATCACTTACCGGTTCAAGTAAGGAAGGGGATCGAATGAAAGTCAGACCATCGGTCAAGCCGATGTGTGAGAAATGCAAGATAGTGCGGCGACGCGGGGTAGTCCGAGTGATCTGTCAGAATCCGCGTCACAAGCAGAGGCAAGGCTAGGGAGTAGTGTATGGCTCGTATCGCTGGTGTCACCCTTCCTCGGGATAAGCGGATCGAGATCGGTCTGACCTACATCTACGGCATAGGTCGGTCCCTCTCCAACCGGATCCTGGCCGCGGTCAACATCCATCCGGACACCTATGTGAGGGATTTGACCGAAGACGAAGAGATCCGGCTACGTAACTACGTCGAACAGAACTTCATGATCGAGGGTGACCTCCGTCGCGAGCGGAGCCAGAACATCAAACGGCTGATGGAGATCGGCTGTTATCGGGGCATCCGCCATCGGCGTGGCATGCCGGTGCGGGGCCAGCGCACCAAGACCAACGCCCGGGTGCGCAAGGGACACAAGCCGACGGTGGGCGTCAAGAAGAAGGCGCGGGTCTAGCCTTCGGGCGACCCGGCAGGCAGAACGGTCTAGGGACGGAGTCAAGGAGATATGCCGAAACCTAAGCGCACAGTCACCGGTCCACGCGGCCGGCGCCGCAAGGTGCGGAAGAGCATCGCGGTCGGGAACGCGTACGTGAAGACGTCGTTCAACAACACCATCGTGACCCTCACCGACAAGGAGGGCAACGTGATCGCCTGGGCAAGTGCGGGTTCTGCGGGCTTCAAAGGCTCGCGCAAGTCCACCCCGTTTGCTGCTCAGGTAACGGCCGAGAAAGCGGCGCGGGCTGCAATGGAGCATGGACTCCAGAAGGTCGACTGTTTCGTCAAGGGACCTGGGAGCGGCAGGGAGACCGCGATCCGCTCCTTGCAGGCTGCGGGTCTTGACGTCACGTCGGTCAAGGATGTGACTCCCGTCCCCCACAATGGCTGCCGCCCCAAGAAGCGGCGGCGGGTATGACGGGAGGCGAGCACCATGGCTAGGGATCGTTCTCCTCAATGCAAGCAGTGTCGGCGTGAAGGGCAGAAGCTCTTCCTCAAGGGGGAGCGCTGCCTTACCGACAAGTGTGGTCTGGACCGGCGCGGATACGCGCCCGGCGAACATGGCAGGGGCCGTAGGCGGAAGCAGTCGGAGTATTTGGCCCAATTGCGCGAAAAACAGAAGGCCCGCCGCTACTACGGGGTGCTCGAGAAGCAGTTCCGCAATTACTACGAGCTGGCAGCCAGGCAGCCGGGCATCACGGGCGAGAACCTGCTTCGTCTGCTCGAACTGCGTCTCGACAACGTGGTGTATCGCCTGGGGTTTGGCGCTTCCCGGCGGCAGGCTCGCCAGCTGGTGCGGCATGGGCATTTCACGGTGAACGGCCGCAAGGTCAACATTCCCTCGTATCGCGTGAAACCCAACGACGTGATCGCTGCTGTGATCGACAGCGACGGGCTCAGGGCGGTCATCGAGAACGCCACTGACCTGACGGGTTCGGTGCCAGCCTGGCTCGAGGCCGACCATGACAACATGGTGGGTCGAGTGCTGCGCCTACCCGAGCGCAGTGATATCGATTTCCCCATCCAGGAGTCGCTCATAGTGGAGTTGTACTCCAAGTAGTCTGAGGAGGGCCGCTTGTTAGATTTTGCCAACCCGCATACCACCTACGAGGCGGTCGGCGAGAACCGGGGCCGCTTCATCGTAGAACCACTGGCCCGTGGCTATGGGTATACCTTCGGCAATTCTTTGCGGCGGGTGTTGTTATCGTCGCTTGAAGGGGCGGCCATCTCGACTGTGCGCATCACCGGGGTCGAGCACGAGTTCTCCACGGTGCCGCATGTGAAGGAAGATGTCACTGACATCATCCTCAACTTGAAGAAGGTGGTCCTGGTTCTGCACGGCGAGGCTGATGAGCACGAGGTGACCTTGCTCAAGGACGGCCCCGGAGAAGTGACCGCAGGAGACATCCAGCTGCCTGCCGTCGTGGAAGTGATCAATCCCGCGGCGCACATCGCCACCCTGGAAGACGGTGGTCGGCTGGAGATGAGGATGACGGTCCGCCGCGGGCGGGGCTATGCCACTGCTGACGACAACAAGCCTCCCCAGACCATCCTGGGCCTCATTCCCATCGACTCGATCTTCTCTCCTGTACGGCGGGTCGCGTACAAGGTGGAGGCAGCCCGCGTCGGGCAACGCACCGACTTCGACAAGCTGATACTGGAAGTGGAGACCAACGGCGCTCTTGATCCGCGGGCAGCGGTTCGCAAGGCAGCTCAGATTCTGCGGGAGGAGCTGGCCATATTCCTGGGAGACGAGTCAGAAGACCAGGATGAACGGTCCAGGGAGGTAGCCAGTCTTGCGGTGAGCGGCCAGACAGTCGTTTCGGAACCGGGAACTCGCAAGGGGCCACTGGACGACATGCCTATCGAGGAGCTGGAGCTGGGGGTGCGCTCGTACAACTGCTTGAAGCGGGAGGGCATAGAGACGGTGGGCGATCTTGTCTCACGGTCCGAGCAAGAACTGCTCTGCATCCCGAATTTCGGACGTAAGAGCATCGAAGAAGTCCGGGAACGTCTCGAGAAGTTGAATCTAAAGCTAAAGGGAGAATAGCGTTGAGGCACCAGAGAAAAGGAAGACGGTTCGACATGAAGCCGAGCCATCGCCGGCAGATGCTGGCGAATCTTGCCTGCTCTGTGCTTGAGCACGGACGTGTCAAGACCACTGAGGCCCGCGCCAAAGAGGTCAAGCCGTTAGTGGAGAAAATGATCACCATGGGCAAGGCCGGTGACCTCCACTCTCGGCGCGTGGCTATCAGCCAGCTTCACAACAAGAGGATCTCGTACAAGCTCTTCAATGAGATAGCTCCTCGTTATGCCGACCGACCGGGCGGTTACACGCGCATCGTGCGCCTTGGCCCTCGTCTGGGTGACGCGGCGGAGATGGTCTATCTGGAGCTGGTTTAGAGTCCGGGATAAGGTAGCCGGCGAGAGTCGGCTGGCAAAGGCCAGTGGGCAAACGGTTTTCGGTGCCGGGGCTTTCCTACCCCGGCACTCTTCGTTATGGCACTCGAGGGCATAGGAGCGCGTGGTAAGGAGCCCGACTTGGAGCGGAACCATCGGGTCGAGCTTCAGTACGACGGCACCGGTCTCTACGGCTGGGCCAAGCAACCAGGGCTGCCAACGGTGGAAGGCTGCTTGGAGGAGGCCTTCCGGACCGTGTTGGGCATCGTGCCTGCTTGGAAGGTGGCCGGGCGTACTGATGCCGGGGTGCATGCACGCCGGCAGGTCCTCAGCATGCGCCTGCCACTCGGCTTGGACCTAAGGAAGCTGCAGTACTCTTTGAACGCGCTTACTCCTCCCGAGATCGCCATCACAGCTATCCGTCCGGCTCCGCTTTGGTTTGACGCCCGGGCCAGTGCCGACAGTCGGGTGTACCGCTATTTTCTTTCTTGCGGACGGACTCTGTCGCCTTTCTGGCGACGATACTGCTGGCACGTGCCTTACGCACTGGATTGGGAGGGGATGGAAGCAGCCGCCGCGGCGGTGGTGGGCAGGCATGATTTCACTGCTTTCACGCCCACGGACACGGAACACGTGTTGTTCACGAGAACCGTCACACTCTGTCGGTGGAAGCGGGTCGAGGGCGATTTCCCCGTGCTGCGCTCTCGCCCGGGCGTGCCCACTCGGGCGGAGTCCGGCCGGCCTGGAGAGAGCGCCTTGCTGGCGGAAGGCGAGGACCTGCGCTATCTCGAGATCGAGGCCGAGGCCTTCTTGCGGCATATGGTGCGGATCCTAGTAGGCACCATGGTCGAGATAGGCAGGGGCGTTTGCCAGCTGGAGTCCTTCTTCCGGCTATTAGAGGGGGCGGCGCGCGACGCGGCCGGCCCCACTGCGCCCCCGCAGGGCCTCGTCTTGTGGGACGTGAAGTACGGCCGCAAGCCGGGGGCCTCCAGAGGCTAGCTGGATTCCTCCCATTTCTCGATCTCGATCAGGCAGGAATTGGGAGCCTGACCGGTGGAGGTGGGAGTGATGAAGCGGCTCGAGGTAAGCATGTTGACACAACCGGCCGTATCCGCAGAGTACCCCGGCTCGCCCAAGGGTTGATAGTCAGCACAAGACTCGTAGGAATGCACAGTGCCCGGCCGGACGCGTTCGGTCACCTGGGCCACCAGTATCACCTCGGCGCGGTCGTTGAAGGCCCTGATGAGGTCGCCGTCCTTGATTCCTCTGGCCGCTGCATCCTTAGGGTTGACGCGCATGATCCAGTAGTAGCGACCGTTCTTGTATACCCGATGGTCCTTGATGTCGTTGCTCCAGGAACCCTTGAGGTCGCCCATGGTGTGGAAGCTGAAGCGAGCGTGGGGAGACACCATCTGAAGCGGATACTTCTGGTACAGGTCCGTGGTATGGTGCCCTTCCCAGCTCGGGATGTACTGGGGTCCCAGCGCGGGCCGTTCGGGATCCTCTTCGTCCGTCTCGTAGAATCGGCTGAGGCTGCTGGAGACGAACTCGATCTTGCCCGTAGTGGTCTGCAGGCCTTTGCGCTGGACCGTGTCCCACACCGGCGCCCCGTCGGGAGTGTCGCGAGGACGGTCTTCGGCGAACCAGCGCAGGGCGGGGGTGTAGGGAGTGTCCTCGGGCACCGGCACGACATAGTAGCCCTTCTCGGCGAACTCTTCCCAGCTGATGCGCTTAGGCAGATCGCTCGCGTAGAACATCCGCTTGACCCAGTCCAGGTCCGTGAGGCCCCCCTCAGTGTAGATGTCGCCCACTCCCAGCCGGTAGGCCAGGGCGGCGAAGATGTCGTAGTCGGACTTAGACTCGCCCAGCGGTTCAATGCATTTCTGCTGGAAGACGATGACGCGATGGTTGCATTGGTCGAACTTGTTGGCGCCGTAGCCAGAGGCGTAGGCCCAGTCACCTATGTCCCACCGCTCGAAATTGGTGCAGGCCGGCAGGATGATGTCGGCGAACTTGGCCTCGCCTTCGAACCAGATCGATTGATTGACTACGAACTCTATGTTGCCCTCCCGGTAGGCCCGCACGTAACGGTTGGTCTCGGTCATAGTGCCGATGAAGGAGCCTCCATAGCGGTAGTACATCTGCACGTGCGGGTACCCCGGAGCTGGGTACCGGTACTTGGTGAACTGAGACTCGAGCGAGCCACCGCAGAAACCTTTGCCCCGCCATTCCAGGCGCTCATGCCGCATGACCTCCGGGATGCGGAGCCGCGAGACGATCTGACCCTCGGGAGAGTGATGAGGGTTGGAAAAGGTCCCGCCGTTCGGCCACATACGGTGAGCCAGCCGCATGCCGGCGGCCGTTCCTGCGATGTCGCCTGAAATCCCCCCTTCGGCATAGCCGGGGAAGTAGAAAGAGCGGTCGAAGGGTCCGCCCGAGGTGGTCGACCAGATGTTGCTCCCGGGCTTCCCCAGACCTTGCATGGCGGCCAGGGCGATCATGGTACGGGCCCACTCGTTGCCTGTGGCTGCCCGACAGGCGCCTCCCCAGCCCCCCATGCCTCCGGCGGCGAGCATAGTCTTCTTGGCGGCCCACTCACGGGCCAGGGCGCGTGTCTCACGGGCGGGAATCCCTGTCTCGGCCTCGGCCCATTCGGGCGTCTTGGGGGTGCCGTCAGTCTCGCCGAGGACATAGGCCTTCCAGTCCTCGAAGCGGTGGGTACGGGAAGCCACGTACTCTTTGTCGTAAGTGCCTTCCGTAAGCCAGGTGAAGGCTATGGCCAGGCCGAAAGCCACGTCGGTGCCCAGCCGAGGAGCGAACCACTTGTCCGCGAAAAGGCTGGCGGTGTGGTTGTAGAAGGGGTCGATGAAAATCATCTTCACGCCCAGGTCCTTCAGCCACTGGCGGCGGATGGTGCTCTCGAAGGCTCCATACACTCCCCCGGTGGTCTCGGGGTCCGCCGACCAGAAGACGATCATCTCGGTATGCTCCAAAGCGTCCTGAAGCAGGTCGAACTGCTCAGGAATGCCCAGTCGATGGCTGAAGCCCCACATGTGCGCGGCCCCCCATTGCCAGCCCTCCCAACTATCGGGATTGTGCTCGGCGTAGGTGTAGCCCACCAGGTTCATGAAACGGTTGTAGGCGCTGAAGCGATAGCCGATGTTGCCCCACAGGTGATGAGACCCGGGGGTAGTGAGGATGGCGGCGGGCCCCACCTCTCTCTTGAGGCGCATGATCTCGGCGGCGACCATGTCAAGCGCCTCGTCCCAACTGATAGGCTCGTAGCCCGACTCCCCCCGCCTATGGATGTTGCGCTTGCCCGCGGGGTCGAAGTCCACCCGCTTCAGCGGAGTTAGTATGCGGTTCGGGGCGTAGATGGTAGAGCGATGGGCCACGGTCCAGGGCGACAAGGTGGTGCGCCGGGGGGGTGTGAACTCGCGCCCGCGGGCCTTGATAGTCCAAGGGGGTCCGTCGTTCTTGTCCAGTTGCAGCGGCAAGATGCGAAGAATCTTGCCGTCTTTCACTTCGACGTGGACGGGGCCACCCGTGGTCAAGTTGGTCAGTCGTCGAATGCCCGTCATACTCGTGTTCCCCATGGAGTCGTCATCCGCAAAACCCGGGTCCGCTGGGGAGCAAACTTGCCTGCCCCAAGCTACCGGCTGACAGTTTGGTAAAGTGCTAAACTACCGGCCGTGCGCTAGTTTGTCAAGGCCGTTCCCGAGCTTTTCTCGGCCTCGTTCGCGATCTCCCTGCATGCTGACGTAAGCCGTGCTACCGTGTGAAGCTGTACCGAGGTTTTCCCAAAGGTCCCGTTCTCATGAGTCCGAGTTCTGAGGGGTCCAGTTCGAATGGACGATAACGCGAGGGATGACACAGGCAAACGCCACACGCATCGGATGTCCGCCGAGGCGCGAAAGCGGCAGATCGTAGAGGTCGCTCTCGATCTCATTCAGAAGCACGGTCTGCAAGGCGTGACTATGTCGCGTATCGCGGCCGAAGCCGGAATCCGGCAGGCTTCGCTTTACACCCATTTCCGGAGCCGCAAGGAGATCCTACTGGCGGCCCTGGATGCTATCTACGACCGTATCTATGCCTCGCGGATGACGGCCTCCAGCGAGAACACCCTGGCTCGTCTGCGTGAGATCTGCGACCACCACATCGAGCTATGGCGAGGACTCGGGGAGAAACATCATGCTCATCTCTTGCTTGAGTTCGTCGCCGGCGCCCCTGGGGAAGGTCTGCGGGAGACGTTAGCTGCCAAGCATCTGGAAACGCTCAATGAATTCATCCAGATCGTGGAGCGGGGCAAGGAAGAAGGGAAGATCCCACCCCACGTGGATGCTGAGCGGGTGGCCTGGTTCATCACCGGTTTTGCTTTTGCGGGCGATGTCTCGCAGACTATGGGTTTCCAGCGTTTCCTTGACCCCGAGATCTCAGGACGGTGGCTGGACGTGATGTTCAAGAGTTTCCTCGAGGAGCCGGAGCCGAGGGCCCAAGAGGAGCCTTCGGTCGTCCAGGAGGCGGTCTCGGCTGCACGGCTGTCCGCAGCCCGGTCCGGCGTCGACGGTTCAGAGGGGGCAGATGACCGCGGGAGCGGCATCGGCGAGCAGCGGGCTCCTTGACAGGGCGGTCGTTCGCCTCTATTATTCGCGGTCGCATTTTCTAAGGAGGCAGTGTGAAGACCTATTCGGCAAGGCCCGGTGAGGTGGACAGAAAGTGGTGGGTCGTCGATGCCGACGGCAAGAATCTCGGCCGGCTGGCATCGGAGATCGCTGATGTGCTGCGCGGAAAGAACAAGCCGCAGTATACGCCTCATATCGACACTGGGGACTTTGTCGTCGTAGTCAATGCTGACAAGATTGCGGTCACCGGCAAGAAGAGGACGCAAAAGATCTATTACAGGCACTCTGGGTATCCAGGAGGGCTGAAGAGCGAGACCCTGGGTCAGCTTCTTGAGCGGCGGCCCACCGAGGTGTTACGGAAAGCGGTCAAGGGGATGCTACCGAAGAACCGGCTAGCGGCTAAGCAGTTGCGTAAGCTGAAGGTCTATGCTGGTCCCAAGCACCCGCACGCTGCTCAGAAGCCGGAGGAGTGGTCATGGCAGGAGTAGTCTACGCGGCGACCGGGAAGCGCAAGACGGCAGTGGCGCGGGTGCGGTTGACTCCGGGCACAGGCAACATCATCGTCAACGGGAAGGACGCCAAGGAGTACTTCAACAGGCAGACGTTGTTGCTCATGGTGCGGGCGCCCTTGATGGAGACCGGCACCGAATCACGCTACGACGTGGTCGCCCATATCGAGGGTGGTGGCAAGTCAGGGCAGGCAGGTGCTCTCAAGCATGGCCTGGCTCGTGCTCTTGTCGAGGCTGATCCATCCTTGCGCACCGAAGTGAAGCGAGCAGGACATCTGTCCCGTGATGCTCGGGTGGTGGAGCGCAAGAAGGCCGGGCTTAAGAAGGCCCGCAAGCGCCCGCAGTTCTCCAAGCGCTAGGCACGCGCAGAGAGGGGAGGCGAAGGCGAGGGAGAGTGCTCCCTCGCCTTTACTTTTTCAGTCTTATCCGGCGGATATGCTTGCAAGGTCTAGAGTCAGTGGGGAGAGGCGATGGCCCAACTGAGAGTGGACGTTGAAGCCATAGGTAGGAATGCCGAGGCGATCGCCGT
>FWPV01002815.1_pt1 | contig 41197 bp, 34 predicted proteins | sample 2228371 | NCBI WGS metagenome assembly FWPV01 (sample SAMEA103939776, study PRJEB20133) | metagenome
CAGCTTTTCCATCCGCGCCTCGGTGCGGGCCTGGGCCTGGGCCAACTGATCCAGTGCCGCCTCCACTCGGTCCATCCGCGCCTCGGTGCGAGCCTGGGCCTGGGCCAGCGCCTGCAGGCTGGCATCTGTACGGGCCTGGGCCTGGGCCAACTGATCCAGTGCCGCCTCCACTCGGTCCATCCGCGCCTCGGTGCGAGCCTGGGCCTGGGCCAGCGTCTGCAGGCTGGCATCTGTACGGGCCTGGGCCTGGGCCAACTCACCGACCGCGTGCGTCAAACGGTCAAAGTCCGTGCGCAGAGTGCGGATCATCTCTGTCCGCTCATCCACCACCGCCACCACGGCCCGGTACATGGCTGAGGTCAAGCCGTGCCGTCCTAACATCGTACACCTCCACCGGGGAGAGACGTCCCCGGACTTGCTGTGGGCTGGTCAGGGTTCATCACCTGCATTATATCACTTTCCACTGCCAAACGTCAATCGCAGGAATTCGCCGACGACCGCCGCGAACGCTTCGGGTTGCTCGTAGAAGGGAAAGTGCCCGGCGCCGGCGATGACCTGGAGCCGGGCATTGGGGAACGCGGTCACATAGACCCGACTGTTGGTGAGGATGGATTTGCACTCGATGGCTTTGACGATCATTACAACGCGGCCCGGACCCCGTCCAGCACGGTCCGCGCGGCCGGCACGAAGCCGAAGAAGCCTTCCAGCTTCTCGCAGACATAGTCGGCGCAGTGGCCGCAGTTAACGACGCCGCGCGCCACGCCGCAGGCGCGGATGTCGCATTCGGCGCAGTGGCCGCACTTGCGCGGGCCGGTCAGGCAGCCGTCGCAGAAGACGTACTCGACGGTGATGTGGGGCGCGTGGTACTCCTCGCGCCATCGTGCGGCGACCTGCTCCAATGCCGCCCGGTCGTCCGCCTGGGTGGCGATGTAGGCCGGGCAATCGGTGCACACCAGTCCACAGTATGCGATGATCTTCTCCATGTGTTTCCTCCTATTTTGGGGTTTGGTCTTTGGGGTTTGGTCTTTGGGTTTTGGGCTTTCACTCCGTGTCGGGTTCTCGGCACCAGGCCGGCGATTTGTCCTGCAAGCTCTCCACGATGTCGGCGATGAGCGACACGGCCTCGTCCAGTTTGGCCGGGCTGATCCACTCGACAGCGTCGTCGGGCAGGTGGACGTTGTTGACCCCCACGGACGTGATGGGGATGCAGGGCACGCCCTGGAAGAAAAAGGCCGTGTGGTCGCTCTCGTACCAGGGTTCGACCCGGACCACGCCGGGGTAGCGGCCCTTGATGGCAGCAACCTGGTCGTGCAGGGCCGGGGCGCCGCCCATCACCGCGATGCTGGCCGCGCTGGCCCACTGCCCCACGCCGTCCACATTGATGGCGACGAGAATCTGACCCATCTCGTCGCCGCGCTGATGCAGGTACGCCGCGTCGCCTACGCCGCCAACCTCCTCGCCGTTGACGACGAGCCACTCCAGGCCGGTCGCCAGGGCTTGCCGGGCGAACTGCTCGGCCAGGGCCAGGAGGACCGCCACGCCGGAGCCGTTGTCGCAGGCCCCCGGCGTGTCGGCCTGGGTGTCCAGGTGGGCCAGCAGCACGATGCGCCCGTGATTCTGCCCGGCCTTGCGCGCGACGACGTTGGCGAACTGGCCCGGCGTCTGGCGGCTCTCGATCCGCAGGCGCACGACCGGGTTCTCGCGCTGGAGCAGCGCCCGCCCGACCTCCGGCAGGACCGTGGCCGAGGGGATGGGGAACTCCCAGTCGCGGATCAGTCGCTCCGGGCAGCCGGGCGTGGGGCCGACGGCGACGAGCGCGGCCGGCCGTTTGTCCTCCAGCAGGCGCACGAGGCTCTGGTGCTCCTCCGGGAAGTAGAACGCGCTCCGGGCGCCGATCCCGTGGCCTTTGGTCAGGTCGGCGTAGAGGATGCCGATGCGGCCGGCCAAATCCGCCGCCTCCAGTTCCTCCACGGTTCCCAACGCCACGGCCGGAGCTGTGACGTCGCACGCGGGCGACCAGGTGTTGGCGAAGGCGGTCAGCCGCTCACCGGCCACTTCCAGGCGCGTCTCAACCTCCTCCCAGAGCGGGCAGGGGAACTCTTGCCGCTCCACGGCCAGGCCGGCCGCCTCGAACGCGCGTCGGACGTAGTCGGCCGCGGCCTGGTTGGCCGGCGAGCCGAGGGGCCGGGGGCCGATCTGCACGCAGAGGTATTCCAGGTGCTTCATGGCTGTCGTTTTCGTATTCGTCATCGTCTGTCTCCCATCCATCTCATTTCACCTGCATCCGATTCCCTCAAACAACTCGGCTGCCCGGCGCATCTTGGCGATGATCTCCACGCTGAACGGGCAGCGCTCCTCGCAGTCGCCGCACTCGACGCAATCGGAGGCTTTGGCCGACAATTCATCATAGTCAGCGCGCCCATCCTCGCCGACGCCGTATTGCTCCGCCGCCGCGAGCATCCGCATGACCACGGCGATGTCAATGGCCGCCGAGCAGGGCAGGCAGTGGTTGCAGTAGACGCACGTCCCCGCCAGGCCCTGCCGTAGCTCCTGGAGGACGGCGGAAAAGTCCTTCTCCTCGGCGGCGGCGTCCAGGAACCGGAGATTGGCTTCCAGCTCGTCCAGGTTCTTGACGCCCATCAGGGCCAGGGAGACGCCGGGCTGCGCCAGGGTATAGCTGAGGCATTGCACCGGCGAGAGGGGCCGTTCGCGCTGAAAAGCCTGGCCGCCGCCAAAGGGCTTCATCTGGTTGGTTTTCACGCGGCGACCTCCTATGTTGTAATTGCGCGGCTCTGGCGAGCCGGTGATCCGGCGACGACCCTATTCTACCATAAAATCATGACAGATCATGTCAAATATCATGCGCGGCCGTTGACAAGTGGGCGAGACTTGCGTGAATAGCAAGACGGTCAGCCATTCAGGCTGACCGCCGGGAAACAGAAAGATCAACGCGCTGTGCGCGGACATAGGACCACCAGCCATCCAGGCGACCGGGTCTCGGGCGATACCCGGCGAGCCGCACTAGGTGATGGTTCCGCCGCCCAATACCTCGTCACCAACATAAAAGACAGCCGCCTGGCCGGGGGCGACGGCGCGCTGCGGTTCGTCGAAGGTTAGACGGGCGCGGGCGTCTGGCAGCGGCTCCAGGATGGCCGGGGCCGCCGGCGCCAGGTAGCGCAGCTTGGCCGTCACGCGCAGGGGACCGGGCGGCGGCGCCCCGGCCACATAGGACACGTCGGTCACGAGCACGTCACGCTGCCACAGAGCCTCATCCGGCCCCACGACGAGGGCGTTGCGGGCCGGGTCGAGCCGGATCACGTAAAGCGGATGGTGCCAGGCGACGCCCAGGCCGCCGCGCTGGCCCACGGTATAGGCCGGCAGGCCAGCGTGCTGGCCCAGCACCCGGCCATCCAGGTGGACGATGGGGCCGGGCTGGAAGGCTTGGGGAACGCGCTCGCGGAGAAAGTCGCGGTAGTCGCGCCCCGGCACGAAGCAGATCTCCTGGCTCTCTGGCCGGTCGGCGGCCGGCAGCCCCCGCGCGCGGGCCATCTCACGCACCTGGAGCTTGGTCCGCTCGCCCAGCGGGAACAGCACATGGCGCAGCTCCCACTGGCCCAGCCGGAACAGCATATAGCTCTGGTCTTTGGCCGCATCGAGGCCGCGCAGCAGGTGGTACCGCTCCCCATCATCGCTGCAGGCACGGGCATAGTGGCCGGTGGCGAGGGATTGCGCGCCAGCGTCGAGCGCCCAACGGAGCAGCGCGTCGAACTTGATGGTGCGGTTGCAGATGACGCAGGGGTTGGGGGTGCGGCCGGCGGCGTATTCCGCGCAGAACGGCTCCACTACCTGACGACAAAACGGCTCCTGGAGATCCACCAGATGGAACGGAATGCCCAGCATTGTGCAAACCTGCTGCGACACCTCCACGGCCTCTGGCGTGCAGCAGCGGTTGGTGACGGTGGGGGTATAGCTGGCGGCCCACAGGCGCACCATCACCCCTATCACGTCGTAGCCGGCTTCTACCAGCAATGCGGCGGCCACGCTGCTGTCCACGCCGCCGCTCAGGGCCACGGCGATGCGGGGACGTTTCTCCGGGCTGGTCATCGTGCGATCTCCGCAAATAACGTTCGCGCGCCCGGCGGACGCGGGGTCGGGCAAAACCCACGCGAGCCACTGGGCGTTCCAGCGATCCGGCAAGGGACATCATAGACGCCCCAAACCAGGATGGGTTTCCGAACGCTATTATCTCATATTTTGACCGGCAAGACAAGGGGATCGTTCTGCCACAGGCTAAAGGCCCTTTCCCAACCGTTGGATACACCCCCTTTCCACGGTTCGGGATTGGCCCGATCCCGTGAATTGGTGTATAATTGGTCTATCGCGCGCATCGCCGCCGGGTGAGGCTCGAAGGCCGCCCCCGGCCGGGTTGAGTACCCCAACGGGAGGAAAATCGTCTATATGGACAAACCACGCTTCGAGATCGGGCACTATCGGCCCATCTACCTGTGGGCCGGGCCGGGCACCATCCGCATGAACAAGCTCAAGTTCATGGATGTGGCGGTGGATGAGGCCGTTCACCACGAGGCGCATACCCCGGCCGGGGCGGCGCGGGTCCTGGAGACCATGCGCTGCAACTGGGTCCACCTGATGTACGATTGGGGCTTTCCGCCCGAGATCGAGCAGGAGGACTGGGACTCGTTCGCGCAGGCGGCCCGGGCCTATCACGAACGGGGCAGCCCGGTCTTTGCCTACATCCAGACCTCCAACTGCGTCTACACGGGCAGCTTCCGCGACCAGGATTGGTATGCCCGGGACCCGCGCGGCCGCCGGATCACCTATTTTACCTACGGCGGCCGCTTCATGGCCTGCTTTGACCACCCGGCCTGGCGCCAGCACCTTCAGGACCTCATCCGGGACGCCATCGAGCGGGGCGCGGACGGCATCTTTTTCGACAACCTGTTCCAGGGCGGCCAGCCGCTTGCCTTTCTAGGCGCGTGGCTGGGTTCCGTTGGCTGCCACTGCCCGGTCTGCCAGCAGCGCTATCGCGCCGAGTTCGGCCTGCCGATCCCGGTCGAGGTTCGGCCCGGGGACCCGGCCTTTGCCCGCTATCTTCGCTGGCGGGCGGACCAGGTGACGCGCCTGGTGCGCGATATGGCCGCCTACGCCCGCGCGCTGCGCCCCGGCATCCCCATCAGCGCCAACGATTTCGACCCCATCCTGCGCGATTCGTACCTCATCTATGGCATTGACCTGGCGGCCCTGGCCCAGGTGCAGGACGTGACCATGATCGAGAACTTTGGGCTGGTGCGCTGGGAAGAGGGGCCGCCGCCGATCCTGGTCAACAATGCCCTGAACATCCACACCGCCCAGGCCCTCATCGGCGACGCGGCGCACCTGAGCGTGCTCTCCTACGACGTGGGCATCGGCTTTGACCCGGTCTACCCGCCCCGCCGCTACCGGCAGGGCATCGCCGAGGCCGCCGCCAGCGGGGCCAGCACGACCACCAAAGGCACCGAGTACCACGATGGAACCCAGATGACCCTCCTCACGGCCAGCGAGTACGAGCCGGTCCAGCGGGTCCTGGGCGCGTTCCACGCCTGGCTGGAAGCGCACGCCGACCTGTTCGCCGCCGGCCGGCGGAACGCGGCCCCGGTGGCCTTGCTCTACCCCGGCGAGGCCCTGTGGCTGGACTGGCACCGCCTGGCCCCGGTCTATTTTGGCGCGGGGCAGGCCCTCACGGTGGCCGGCATCCCCTGGCGCGTGATTCGCCCTGGCGAGGCGTTGGATGGCCTGCGCGCGATCCTGGCCTTCGACGAGGCCGGGCGGCAGGCCCTGACCGGCGCCGGCATCCCGGTGATCCTGGTGCCAGAGTTGGCCGGCTGGGCCTGGCCCGCGCCATCCCTGGTGGCCCGCAACGACCGGGTCCGGCGACTGGTCACGCCTCTGGTGCGCCTGGCCCTGCAAGCCTATAGCGACATCAAGCCGGCGCGCTGGGCCATGGACCGCGTGGGGCTGCAAAAGATCGTCACCCAGACCCCGCTATATCGCGTGCCGCCAGAAGGCCAGCGTCAGTCGCTCCTGAATGCGTTGCCCGCCGGGCTGTACCCCCGCTTGCAATCGCCCCAACCGGCTCTCATTGAGGTCTGGCAGACGCCGGATGCCCTCCAGGTCCACCTGGTCAATTATGCCGGGCAACCGCAGGCCGTGCAGGTGCGGTTCCCGGCGTCGGTTACGGCGCGCGCCGTCTCGCCGGACGGCCCGGCTGAGACGAGCTACGTCGGTGCGTGCCTGGAGATCCCGCTGGATGTGTACACGATCCTGCTCATCCCCGGCGGGGGCGCCGATGATTGACGTCCACGGCCTCCACCACGCCTACGAACGGCCAGGCGTGCCCCCGGTGGAAGCCCTGCGCGACGTGAGCCTGACCCTTTCCGCTGGCGAGTTCGTGGCCCTCGTCGGAGCGAACGGCTCCGGCAAGACCACGCTGGCCCGCCACCTCAACGCCTTGCTCGTGCCGACGCGGGGCCGGGTCTGTGTGGCCGGGCTGGACACCGCCGACCGCGCCAACTGGCCGGCCATTCGGTCCCAGGTGGCCCTGGTCTTTCAGCGGCCGGAGGACCAGATCGTGGCGACGACCGTGGAGGACGATGTGGCTTTTGGCCCCCAGAACCTGGGCCTGCCGACCGACGAGATCGCGGGCCGGGTGCGTTGGGCGCTGGACACGGTGGGGATGAGGGACCTGCGCCACCGTCCGCCGCATCTGCTCTCCGCCGGCCAGCAACAACGGGTCGCCATCGCCGGGGCTTTGGCGATGCGCCCCCGCTGCCTGGTGCTGGACGAGGCCACGGCCATGCTGGACCCGGCCGGTCGCCGGGAGGTGCTGGCGTTGCTACAGCGGCTCCACGCTGAGGGCATCACCATCATCCTCATCACCCACTGGATGCGCGAGGCGGCGCTGGCCCATCGCGTCATCGCCCTGAGCGAGGGCCGCCTGGCCTATGACGGGCTGCCGCGCCGCTTCCTGACCGACGGGGACCGGCTGGCCGGGCTGGGGCTGGAACCGCCGCCGCTGGCGGCCCTGGCCGCCGGGTTGGCCCGCCGCTGGCCCGATTTCCCGGCGGACCTGCTGACCCTGGACGAACTGGCCGCTGCCCTGGGGCCGCGCTTACCACGGTGGGCCGCGTCTCCGCCCGATTCCCATTCGCCGGCGGCCCGCGAAGACCAGCCCATCATTGCCGTCCGTGACCTGCGCCACACCTACCTGGCCGGCACGCCCCTGGCTGCCGTGGCCCTGGATGGGGTGGAACTGGAGGTGCGCGCCGGGGAGGTGGTCGCCCTGCTCGGCCCCACCGGCTCTGGCAAGTCCACTCTCCTGCAACACCTGGCCGGCCTCCTGCGGCCCACCGCCGGGCAGGTGCTCGTGGCCGGGCGGGACGTGAACGATCCGGCGACCGGCCGGCGTTTCCTGCGCGAACACGTGGGGATGCTCTTCCAGCGGCCAGAGGAGCAGCTCTTTGCGGCCTATGTGGGCGACGACGTGGCCTTTGGCCCCCGGCAACTGGGCCTGGACCGGGAAGCCGTCCGCGAGCGAGTGTCCTGGGCCATGAAGGTGACCGGGTTGCCTTTCCTCGTCTACAAGGACCGCTTCACCCAAAGCCTGTCCGGCGGGGAACAGCGCAAGGCGGCGCTGGCCGGGGTACTGGCCCTGCGGCCCCGGGTGCTGCTGCTGGATGAGCCGACGGCCGGGCTGGACCCGCAGGCCCGGCGCACTCTGCTCGCCACCCTGCGCCACCTGAATCAGGCTGAAGGGGTGACGCTGGTCATCGCCACCCATGCGATGGAAGACGTGGCTGCTCTGGCCCAGCGAGCCTACGTGCTGGACCAGGGCCGGATCGTGGCGCACGGCACGCCGCGCCAGTTGTTCCGTCAGCCGGACCGACTGACCGCCCTGGGGCTGGAGGTGCCGGAGGTCACGGCCCTCATGCACCGGCTGCGAGCGGCCACCGCCCTCCCTGACGGTCGCCCCGCGGCCGCCGCCGACGCCTTGACGATTGAGGAGGCTATTGGTATACTCTGTGGAGAGCCTGGGGCTGCTTGATTATCTCAAGACCGGCCAGGTGTTGCCCACCGGGTCCTTCATCCATCGGCTGGACCCTCGCACCCGACTGCTGGGTTTCCTGGGGCTGTTGGCGGCCTGGATCGTCGTGGGGCGCGTGGGACCGGCGTTGCTGGCCCTGGGCGTGGTGATCGGCCTCATCGTGCTGGCCCGGGTCCCGCTGCGTTATGCGCTGCGCGGCCTGTGGCTGTTGCTGCCGTGGCTGCTGTTCGTCGCCGGGGTGCAGCTCGCCTTTGGCGTGGGCGATGCCCCAGGCTGCCCGGCGCTCCTGGCCTGGGGGCCGCTGCGGGTGACGGTTTGCACCTTGCTGTTCGCCCTGGTCACGCTGATCCGCTTTGCCGGGCTGGCTCTCAGCATCGGCCTTTTCGCCTGGACATCGCCCATCCCGGACCTGGCCCACGGCCTGGAGGCGTTGGTCGCGCCGCTGGACCGGCTGCGGTTGCCCGCCCATCAACTGGCGATGGTGGGCGTCATCGCCATCCGCTTCCTGCCCACGATGGCGCTGGAGCTGGAGCGGCTGGAAAAGGCCCAGGCCGCGCGGGGCGCGGACCTGACACCGGGGCGACTGGGGTTCGTGCAGCGCGTGCGGCGGACCCTGCCCCTGGTGGTGCCGCTCTTTGTGGTGGCGTTGCACCGGGCCGAGCGCCTGGCCGAGGCGATGGAGGCCCGGGCCTACGGCGGCGGCCGGGGCCGGGGTCGCTATGCCCGGCTCCACTTTGGCTGGACGGACGCGCTGGCGTTGGCCTGGATCGGTTTGTTCGCCATCATCGTTCTGATACTGAGCACGTAAAACGTCAATGACGTATGACGTTTGACGCATGACGTATGACGTATGACGTTTGACGTATGACGCCTGACGAATCACTTTCAGGAGGTATCACCATGAAACTGACCACACGCGACATCGCCGTGGCCGGCGTCATGAGCGCCATCTCGGTGCTCCTGGCGGCGACCCCCCTGGGGTTCATCCCCTTCATCGCTGGCACGTCCATCACCATCATGCACATCCCGGTCATCATCGGAGCGGTGGTGAGCGGCCCCATCGTGGGCACCATCATCGCTCTCATCTTTGGCCTTTCCAGCCTGATCATCGCCGCTGTGGCGCCCAAGGGGCCGGGGGACGTGTTCTTCACCGACCCGCTGGTCTCTGTGTTGCCGCGCCTGTTTATCGGCGTGGTAGCCTGGGGCGTCTACCGGCTGGTGCGGGCGGCCGGGCGGGCCTGGTCGCTGGTGCTGGGGGGGCTGATCCTGGTCGTCGTCGTGCTGGCCCTGGCAGCCATCGTGGGCGCGTCCACGCTGCCGCTGGCCGGGGTCTGGGGGATCGCTGTGGGCGTGCTGGGGCTGGGGTTGGTGGCGCTGGTCCTGTACCGGGCCGTCCGCGCGCACCCGGAGGAGCTGGCCTTGAGCCTGGCGGCCGTGGCTGGCACGCTGACCAACACCGTGCTGGTGCTGGGGATGCTGGTGCTGCGCGGCTACATCCCTGGCGAGCTGGCCCTGGCCGTGGGGGCGGCCAACAGCCCGCCGGAGATGATCGCCGCCGCGCTCATCACCGTCGCCGTCGTGGCCACGTGGCAGCAGGTGGCGCTCCGCACCGGTGGGTCCAGCGTATAAAAAACGCCCGGCTCGCAAGAGACCCCTCACTCACGGTTGCCAGTCGCGCACCTGGTAGATGACCACGTGGGGATTGCGATAGACCTCGTCCAGGTACACGTCCTTCATGGCCTCTAGCTTGTACAGGCCGGCCGGGTCATAGTACATGCGCTCCAGATCGCCCACGTAGATATACTTCACGCGGTACTTGCGCAATAGCTCCAACGTCTGGGGCACGCTGGTGCTGCCGTACATGGTGTATACGTCGGCGATGCGCCGCGAGACCTGGGGCGCATAGTCGCCCCGCTGCTGGCGCTGGTGCCAGTCCCAGCCCACCACGGCCGGCAGGCCGGTGTAGATGGAGACCCGCGAGTCCCAGCGATAGTTGTCGCCGGACGTGGCCTCCAACACCACCGGCGAGCCGGCCACGTTCTCCTGCAGCCAGCGGATCGCCTGGTAGTCCCAGACCAGCTCCACGGCGTACTCGTGATCTTTGGGCGCAAAGATGTCTTGCTGGCCCGGCGTGCGCCAGACGGTGTGCCAGACGGCCCCGCGCATGTAGGCCATGCCGTCCAGGGTGGGCAGGGTCTTTACGAACCGGTCCTCGATCTTGGCCCGGGCGGACGTGGGCGGGTAGAGCAGCCCGCAGAGAAGCAACATCACGAGCGCGGCCGTCCAGATGGTCCGGAGCGCGGTTGACCCCCACCCCTCCCTCGTAGGGAGGGGCCGGGGGAGGGTGGGATCCCCTCCCCACCCCGGCCCTCCCCCTGCCAGAGGGCGGGAGCGCCCCCGCGTTTGGAACAGCATCGCCAACCCCATCGCTGAAACGATACCCCACAGCACCCAGAGTTGCAGGTAGAACTTGAACACGGTGTTCATCCGGCCAATGTCCGGGGCCACCACCACCAGCTCCACACCCCAACTGATCCCCAGTCCCAGCAAGACCATGAGCAGCGCCAGCCGGGCCGTGGAAGACGTGTCAGGGCGCAGGAGCAGCGCGCCGACCAGCACCATCACCGGCAGCAACACGCCGAACACCGGCAGATCCGCCACCACCAGGGCCAGCGCGGCGATGAGCACCGCCGTGACCCCCATCAACTCCAGGCCGTCCCATCCCGGGCGGCCCCGGCTCAGCGCCCGGGCCAGCCGCGCGTAACGCCCCGGCGAGCGCCCCCGCAGCGCCGCGCGCAGCAGCCCGCCCACCAGGCTCCCCCGGCGCAGGGCCAGAACCACCAGCCACGAGACGATGATGAACAAAAAGATGCCATTGACCATGAGATAGTCGCCCAGGGCCGTGCGTGCGCCGGTCCACGGTTCCAGCCGGGCATAGAACTGCATAAAGTGATCGTGGAACGGCTTGAACAGCCACGTGGTCAGGGAGAGCGGGTTTTCCCATAACTTGACGACCCCCAGCAGATCCAGCGCCAGGAGCAAGACCACAGCCAGGCGCAGCATCCCCCAGATCCCCCCTCTCCATACTAGGGAGAGGGGCCGGGGGTGAGGGTCACCCTGCGTCCAACTGACGTAGCCGTGGACTCCCAGGGTCGCCAGCGTCAGCAGTAGATACGTGGGCCAGTCCCAGGTGTTGGTGCAGCGCAGCGCGCCCAGGACGAAGGCGAGGGCCAGGACGCCGGCGAAATCGTAAAACGTAAAACGTGATTCGTATTGCGTATTGCGTGGACTGGGGACTGAGGACTGAGGACTGGGGACTGAGGACTGAGGACTGAGGACTGGGGACTGAAGACTGGGGACTGGAGACTGCGGACTGCGGACCAGATTGACCAACAAACCCAGCACCACCAGGGTGAACGGCAGCGCGATGAGATGCGCGTGCAGGTCGGCGTAGAGGAACGAGAACCAGGGGAACTCGTTGATGGTCTCTGGGATGATGCGGGTGGCATTCCAGTACCACCATTCGGTGCGAAAGTTGAGGGATTGGCCTTCCAGGAATACCCGGCGCAGGCCATCCAGCAGGTTCTGGAACCCCGTCAGGCCGCCGGCCGCGCCGCCCCCCACCTCACGGAGGCCATTGAGCAAGAGCGCCGCCTGCCCCAGGTTGCCGATCACGGTCACGAGGAGGCCACCTATCAGGCCGTAGAGCCAGGCCCGGCGACGTGGGGCAGGTTTTCCAGCCTGCCCGCGCCACGGCAATGCCAGGTTGTACGTCACGCTACAGGCCCCCCCGACAGTTAGTGCGAACAAAGTGGGGATGCACAGGTTAAAGGCCACCGCCGGCACGATGCCGGCCAGCTTGATGAGCGTCGCCAGCATCAACTGGCCGAAATAGTAATAGTTCAGATAGCCGCCAGCGAACCACGGGTCGTAAGGGGGAAAGCGGGTGGTCTTGATCACCGCGTTCAGGTAGGCGAAATCCATCGGCTTTTCGCCGCCCATGTACGGATGCCACAGGTCCGGGTTGCCCAGGCGGATGGCGTAAAACAGCAGGAACGCAGCCAGGAACAATGCTTCGCAGAATAGGATGAGCTGCCAGCGGGATCGGATCAAGCCGACCAGGTCATGACGGAGGGCGCGTGACAAAAGGGACAGCAGGGACGAACCGGCCAGGATCACCAGCGCGATCTGGATGGTCAGGCGGGTGTAGCCCAATGCCGTATTGTAGGCCAACAGCCACGACAGCCAGGCCAGCAGCAGGATGCCCAGCGCCCTGGCAAATAGATAGCCCCTGTCGTCCAGGCGGCGGAACAAAACGACCGTGAACGGCAAGGCCACCAGGCCCAAGAGTTGTAGCAACAGGTACCAGGTGATCTCCGGGAACCGATTGGCCGGGCCGTCCGGGTCGAACAGATCGCGCCACGTGCCCCCCAGGGTGTCCGCCACGCGCTCGGCGTCCGTGAGCAGGAGGGCGTTCTTGTAGCCCGGCACCTCGATGGGCTTGAGCCGGACGATGCGGTCCCAGTCCACGTTGCCCAGCAGAGCCTCGGCCCGCGCGCGCGAGTAGGCCGGCGTCTTGCGCAGCAGGATGACCTTGGGGTGGTCATAGACGGTGAACTGCTCCTCCGCGCCGTCGTCGTCGAACTCGATAGGCCCCAGGTTGGGATGGGACGTGAAGGTCGCCACCGGCTCGAACCCCAGCGTCCCGTCGAACAGGTAACGATAGTACAGCGTGGTCATGGGGAAGCGCATGGGCAGGCGGGGGATGGACCCGTAGAGCCGGTTGCTGCTCAGGCACATATAGTCCAGCTTGTCCAGGGCGTCCAGGAGCTTGACCAGCTTGGCCGGCTCGTCCTCATCGTAGAGGGTCAGGTCCACACCGGTATACAGGTTCCCAAAGCCGTCCTTGCCGTCCACGCGCAGGGGCAGCGGGTCATCCCAATGCTCGTTGCCGATAGTGGCGCCCCAGGCGCGGACCGGCGGGCCGGCCACCAGGCGCGTGTGCAAATAGTACATCTGTCCGCCCGCCAACGGCGTGGCCGGCAAGGGAAACGTCGCCGTCTGCTCCGAGACCAGCTCCACTGTCTGCTCCGCCCGGGCCAGAACCGTCTCGCCCTCGTGGTCGGTCACCAGCGTTATCTGAAACTGCGCCGGGCCAGGGTACGGAGCCACGGTCTCCAGGTGGTTCAGCGTCACGGCCACGGCGGTTACGCTGGTCTTGGGCGTAAAAGAAATCACGGCCGGATCATCGCCAGCGGCATAGATCGTGCCATTGCGCAGCGACAACTGGATCGGCTGTCCCTCGGCCGTGTGCAGGGTGGCCGCCGTCTCCCAATGTTCATAGATCCAGCGGGAGGCAGCGATGCGCGTCGTCGGCCGGGTGTAGATTTGAATAAAGGCCCAGGCCCAGGCGAGCGTGCCGAGGGTGACGAACAGGGCCAGTGCGATCGCCAGGGCAGGGTACGTGAAACGTGAAACGTCAAACGTCAAACGTGATACGTCAGATGCTTGACGTTTGACGTTTGACGTTTGACGTTTTGCGAAATCCCACACGGCGACGACGAGAAACGCCGCCAGCAGCGCCAGGAAGGGGTGAATGGGCAAAAAGTAGCGGATGGGTTTAACGAACTGGGCGCCGATGTAGAGGAACGTGAACGTGACCCAGACCAGGGGCAGCAGGTGTTCCCAACGGCGTCGCCGGGTCAACTGGTATAAGGCCAGGCCCCACCCGGCACAAGCCGCCAGGCCCAGCGGCACGCCCAGGCTCCACAGGACCATGGTCTCTAGCGAAAAGAGCCACGGCGTGCGGTTCGTCCACTGATGAGAAGGGGGATAGTCCACCTCGCCGTTCATCAGGCCCCGGATCGCGCCCATGTCGTTGAAAAAGCGCTGGTTGGGCAGGATATCGAAGAACCCCGGGCCCTGGAACGCATATGGCTGGGCGATGCGGAAGGCCAGGAGCAGGCACACCAGGAGGAGCAAGCCACCGGCAAACGTTTTCAACAGATCGATCAGGATATGGCGGTTGTGGGAGTGTGAGAGTGTGGGAGTGGGCGGACCGGCGATTGCGGACTGCAGACTGCGGACTGCGGACGGAAAAAGACGTAACAGTAAAGCCGCCGCTACCACAACCCCGAAGGTGAGCGCGCTGATCTTGCACGCCGTAGCCAGGCCGATCATCAGGCCCAGAAAGCCATAGTGCCACCACCGGCCGCCCTGGGCCACGCGCACGGCGAAGTAAAAGGAGGCCAGTATGAAAAAGGTGAGGAAGGTATCCACAGCGAAAAAGTGCGCGCTCTGGATATTCAGCACCGTCAGGGCCGCCAGCGCCGAGGCCAGCAGCCCCACACGCACGCCGTAGAGCCGCCGGCCGATGAAGAACAGCACGATCACCGTGCCCAGGTCGAACAGGGCCGAGAGGCCGCGTCCCACCAGGTGCGCCTCGCCCCAACCGCCCCGGCCGATCAGTTCGCTCACGAACCTGGTCAGGAACAGCGGGAACGTGCCGTAGAAGAACTGGTCATAGCCACGGTTGTAGGGACTGAGGGGCGATTCGGCCGTATGGAAATACTGGGGCAGGTCGGCCGGCAAGGCGATAGCGTTCAGGACCATCGCCAGGTGGCGCTCGTCCGGGTGGAGGTATTGGCCTTCGTCCCAATTCACGTTGTACAGGCGAAACGCGGCGCCCATCAGCACAATGCCGATGAGCAGAAGCGTGATGAGTAGCTCGCGCTTTCGATTGATCATTTCTCCACTCATTTCCGAGGCACCTCATACAGCGCCAGCATCATCTGGCCGAGATGATCCGGGATCACCTGCCACGTGCCGCCGGGGTGGCTCTGCTCCACCCACGTGCGCTCCGACAGCCGCTCTGGCAAAAAGACAAAGAGGGCATCGTGGTCGGGGTCCACAAAGCCCGGCGGCCCGGTCAGCGGCTCGTGCACATCCACCCCCACCGCGCCGGGCGCCAGGTAGCCGATAGACCCAAAGCCAAAGTAGATGCGCGGCGGCCCGAAAAAGTAGACGATCCGATCCGCCGGGTGGTTCCGGAGATGATAGCCCAGCGCCGTAGCAGCCTGGGCGTTCGGGTTGCCGTAGATATGGGTGGGTATGTACTCCACAAAGTACAGGTTGAGATTCCTGGCGGCCAGGAGACCGATCACCAGGGCCAGAGCGGCATTCCACCACGCCGGGCGAAGCCTCATGGAACTCCACAGGTCCCTCCCCAGGTCTGCCAGACGCACCAGCCCCACCGCTACCAGGATCGCCAGGGCCGGCGCCGCCCCCACGAGACGCTGGCTGGACGGTGGGTTCTCCGTCAGGAATGCCCCAAAGACGATGATCAGGCCGACCCATAAGGCCGGGATGGCGTAGCGGCGTTGTTTCCAATGGGCCAGGGCATACACCAGGCCCAACACCGCCAGCGCCCCGGCCACCAGGTCCAATAGCGGCGCGCGCAGGCCATACCACGATACCCGGTCCCAATAATGGTTAAAGGCCAGCACCGACTTGAGGAACTGCTCGGCCAGGATGGTCTCCAGGGGCTTGCCGGTGAGGCCCGGCTCCCGTTCCAGCCAGCCGCTCTGGATGATCCCCACCATGTTGATGCGCGCATTGAACTCGTCGGGGCGCTGGACGGCGAGCATCAGCATGGGGGCAGCCGCGACCAGGAAGCCCAGGGCCAACAGCGCCAGATGACGCCAGGGCACGCGCCAGCCCGGTTGGCCCGGGTCATACAGGCGGGGTGTGGTGAGGATCACCAGCGTCAGCACGCCGATGAGCGCCACCGGGACCAGCCTGGCCCCGGCGTAGAAATACATCCCCAGGCCGGCCACCACGCCGCTCAGCCCAAAGGCCAGGGGGCTGTTTCTGTGCAGACCCCAGACCAACGCCGCCAGCGCGGCCGTCAGGAACAGCGCATCGGCCACCTGGTTGGACCCCAGGCGACTGTAGTGGATGTGGTAGTGGTACACAGCCAGGAACGCGGTAGCTATCAACGCCGTCCGGCGGTCGAACAACTGGCGAGTCAGCGCATAGAGGATCGGGAGCGTGACCGTGCCCACCACCGCCCACAGGATGCGCAACCCGAACACGTCGGCCCCAAAGAGCCGGATCGTTGTCGCCTGGGCCAGGAACGACATGGTGGGCACGCCCAGCCAGCCGGTGACAAACATGTTCTGGAGCCGGCCGTCCAGGAAGCGCAAAGCCTCCATCCCTTGCGAGCCTTCGTCGCCGCTCAGGGTGGCCGGGACGGTGTCCAGGGCAGCGGCGCGCAGCACGAGACCGGCCAGGGTCAGCCCGATCAGCACCAGCAGTTCGAGCCGATGCGTGCTCAGCCCGCCCATCACCTCTCGCCGCGATGGCCAATGCTCCGCCGCCGCAAAGGAGCCTAGCAGCAGCAGGACGATGCTCGCACCCCACAGGATGAAGGCGTCCCCGCACGGCGTGTCCCAGCGCCGGCCCTGGAGCAGCATCAGCACGATGAACGTCTCCCCCAGGGCCAGGCCCACGATGAACCACATGGTCCGGGGAAATCGCTGCCCGGCCGCCGGCGGCAACGGCTTTTCTGGTGGCTCCAGGCGCTCAGCCCGGCCCATGAGGGCCAACAGGCCCAGGGCAGCCAGGGCGAACAACAACAGTCCCAGCGCCAGGTCGTCATCGTGGGACGGTGTGAGGACCTGCTGGCCCACCAACGCCAACACGATGGTCAATACCCACAGGACCCGGGCTTCCAGGCCCGATGGTGGGTGACCATTGGCGTCTGACGTTTGTCGCTCGACGTTTGCCGCTTGATGCTTCACGCGCGCTTCCGACACACGAAAAAGATCTCCAACCCCGTCTCCGGGACCGGCTCCTCGTAGTAGCGTCGCAGCCACCATGCCGTGGGGGCCAGGCTCCACCGCCACGGGGCAATGATCCAGCGACCGGTCAGCCGTTTGTACAGGATGGTGGGCGCGCCCAGGTAGTGTCCCAGGTCAAAGGCCCGCGCCGCCGCTGGCGAGAGGTAATACTGCCAGTGATCCACGCCCAGGCCAGCGGCCTGGAGCCGGGCGATCCAGGTGGCCGGGTCATCGCAGTGGTGATGCATGGAAATGCGATTAAACCACACCTCGTAGCGGCGGGCCAGGCCGGGCCACCCCAGCCGGCGGAACCACGTGGGCCAGAACAGGTATTCCGGAAAGTGCTCGCTGGCCACGGTGCAGACGAAGGTGCCGCCCGATCGCAAGACCCGGCTCACCTCGGCCAGCACCGGCTCCACCTGAGGGATGTGCTCCAGCACGCAGTTGCTCACCACCGTGGCAAAAGAGCCATCGGGGAATGGGAGCCGGTCCCCCCGGGCCTGGGCCAGGGTCACATAATGCCCCCGGGCGCGCGCCTCGCGCAAGGGCAACCGGGCCGGGTCAATGCCGGCCCGCACCGGCCCGGGCACGCTCACCGACGCGAAATGCCCATCGCCGCAGCCCAGGTCCAGAATCGGCGGCGTCAGGTCCAGATCGGCAAAGAGCCGGGCCTCGGTGGCCCGGATCAGGGCGCGGAAGGCCGGCAGAGCCTGGAGGTGCCGGGTAAACAGGTCGTCAGTGCCCACCATCTCGGTCACTTGGGCGCGGTTCTACCCTGGCGAAGGTTGCGAACACCTTCGCCAGGGTTCGTCGTGGGGTGCACGGCCTCGCCGGCGCTCAGGCGGTGAGGGCCGGGCTGTCGCACATCATCGAACAGCCGCTCGTATTCGGACCGGGTGTGGGCCAGGTGGAACCGATTGGCGATCTCGTCGCGGGGGCGCACGTAGCGGGCCTTGTTGCGGATCACGCGCACCAGCGCCTGGGCCAGCGCCACCGGATCGGCGATGGGCACGATCTCGCCCATGCCGGTCATGCGCACCGGCTCGCGGACGCCGGGCAGGTTGGAGGCTACCACCGGCGTGCCGCAGAGCATCGCCTCCACCTGCACCAGCCCAAAACTCTCCGTGGAGTTGATAGAGGGCACGGTGAGCACGTCGCAGAGGGTGAAAAAGTTCGCCATCTCGGCCGGGGGGATCACGCCCAGGAAAGTCAGGTGATCCTGGAGCCGCCGGATGCGGGGCTGGCAATCCTGCCACACCGTCTCGCACATCACGTCCCGATATTGCCCGGCAAAGGCCACGTGCAGGTCGGGCAGCTCCTCCAGCATGAGCGGTACGGCGTCCAGCAGGTGCTCCACGCCCTTTTCGGCGGCAAAGCGGGCCGCGAACCCCACGATGGGCCGACCGTCGGCCGGGATGCGCTGCCGCATGAGGGCCAGGCCCGCCTCCGTCGCCGGGGGCAACTCGATGGGCGGGGGGATCACGCGCACCTTGTCCCGATAACGTCGCAGGAACGGCGAATGGTGAGCAAAATCATGGGTATAGGCCACGATCGCGTCGGCCAGCGCCCCGCCGACGTGGTTCATCACGGCCACCACCCGGTCCACCAGGCGGTTGAACAGGCCGGGCGGCAGCTCCAGGTCACAATGGTAGGTGAGGACCATGGGCCGGCGGGCCAGCTTGCACAGCAGGCCCAGCAGGCCGGCCTCGAACTGGGGCAGGTGGACGCTCACCACATCGTGCTGGCGGATGAGGCGCAGCGCCGTCCACCAGAAAGTGGGCATGATGACCCCCTTGCTGATGCGGAACAACACCGGCACTCGCACCACCTGGATGCCGTCCATCTCCTCCCGGTAGGGGAGCGATTGGTCATAATGGCTGGTGAGCACGGTGACATGATGCCCCTGAGCGGCCAATGCCTTGCCTAGCCGTTGCACGTACAGCGTAAGCCCGCTGATGTGGGGCCGATAATACGTGAGGACAAGTAGCACCTTCATATGTTTACCTGGACGAATCTACAAATAGAGTTTGCGACTTTTGCGGGAGAACAACGGGTGGGATTATAGCATTGGGGGTGGAGATCGTCAAGGCGAAGGGGTGTGGCATGGGGCATTGCGTCTGTTTTCTCGCTCGCAAAACCTGCCACAAGGGGCTGGGCTACGCTGATCCGAACGGTGGCGTCGGGCTATGTGCCCAGGGCAACCCGGCGATAGTTGATGTTGGACTGCCAGGCGAACATGGCGGCCAGGGGATGGCGCGTCGCCCAGAGGGTGCGAATGGCCTTGCACAACCGTGTGGCGGTGGCGTACATGCGCCGGTTGCACGCGCGCATCGTCCGTGATAGCTCGTCCGGCGTCATGCCCTCCGGCCGGTAGACCACTTCCGTCATGTCGTAGCGGTCCCAATCCCGGGGAAAATCGGTGTGGAGCAGCCGGCCCTCCTCCTGCAAGCGGTCGAAGAGCCGGGTGCCGGGCAGCGGCGTCAGATAGGTGGTTTGCATCACGTCCACGCCGTGGCGGATCATGTATGCGGTGCGGCGATGCAGCTTCGCCGGCGTGTCGCCGTCCAGCCCAAAGATGAACGCGCCCAGCACGGCGATACCGGCCCGATGGATGCGCCGAAATGCCGCCGGGTAGGCGTCCACGCCGCGTTGCAGGTTGAGCCGCTTGTTCACCCCGGCCAGGGCATCCACCTCCTCCGCTTCCAGCCCCAGGAAGACCATCTGACACCCGGCGCGGCCGGCCCAGCGCAGCACCTCCTCGTCGTCGGCAAAGTTGAGGGACGCCTGGCAGAACCACCGCTTGTCGAGCTTGCGCTCCACCATGCCCCGGAACAGCGATAGGGCCTGCTCGCGGGACGCCGGGCCATAGCCGATGATGTTGTCATCCACGAAGAAGATGAACCGCTGGGGAATGGTCGCCAGCTCGTCCAGCACTTCGGCCGGCGGGCGGCGGCGATAGCGTCGGCCGTTGAACGCCGTGACCGAGCAGAACTCGCAGTCCATGGGGCAGCCCCGCGAGGTCTGTACGGAGGCGAACATGTAGCCCGGGTGGAACAGGTCACGTCCTGTCAACTATGTTTATCGCCGCAGCGGCAGAACAAGAAAGCCCGGCGCTCCTCACTGGAGCGCCGGGCACATCGCCCCGGCTGCGGGCGCGTTCCGGATCGTGACGAGTTTCTCCGTCGGCCCCGGCCCGGTTCACGGACGCCTGCGCGGATCTCGCAACCGGGCCGGGGCGTGATGGTCAGGCGCGATCATGCCCCTTGCGCGTGGGGCCGGTCGCCCAGCTTGCGCCAGGCCCCGTGTTTGCGCGCCTGGAGCCGCCAGCCCAGGCCCCCCATACGCTGCCCAGCAACATGATGAATCCCCCGGCCCAGATCCAGTCCATCAACGGATTGATGTGCATCTGGAACGTAGCCTGCCCGGCGTGCGGGTCCAATTCCGCCATGAGCACGTAAAAGTCTTCCATGAAGAACTGCCCCAGCCCGCCCCAGATGGCCGGGTCGCTGGATGGGGTGTCCGTCGTGGGGTAGAACACCATCTGCGGCAGCAGCACCGCCGAAGCACTGCCACGCGTTACGGTCATGGGCGCGCGCACGATGGCCCGGCCGTTGTCCAGCACCTCGATGTCCAGATCGGCAAAGTAGACGGTGTACTGGCCTACCGTGGCCCGCTCGCCTTTGAGCATGGTAACGGCTCTTTCCTGGGTGTAGACGGTGCTGCCCACCACGCCGGCCACCAGCAGCGTCACGCCGATGTGCACCAGGTAGCCGCCGTAGCGCCGACGCTGGCTCGTGAGCAGGCCCCACAGGTTCGCGCCGGCCCCTTTGCTATCCGCGGCCTGGTTCCGCCGCCGCCAGTCCAGGATCGTCGCCTCCACGGCGGAGGCGATGGCGAAGGCGCAGGCCCCAAAGGCCAGCAGCACAAACGGCTCCCGCGAGCCAACCAGGAAGGCCAGGAGTGCGGCTACGAGGCCAATGGCGAACGGGATCGCCAGGTAGCGCAAGAGGTCACGCCAGGGTTGCCCGCGCCAGCGCAGGGCCGGGCACACGCCCAGCAACAGGACGATGAGCAGGCTCAGCGGCGCGCTCACCGTCTGGTAATACGTGACCGTCAGGGCCGTCTGCCGGCCGCCGGTCAACTGTGAGAAGATGGGATACAGCGTCCCCACCAGCACAGCCACCGTCAGCGCCGCGAACAACGCCGTGACCGCCAGGAATCCCGGCTCCCGCGACACGAGGCTGATCTTTTCCTTAGACGGGGCCTCCAGGTGTCGCCAGCGCCAGGCCAGCAACGCCACAGACGCGGCAAGGCAAAGGCCGATGAAGAGCGCGAACAGCGGCCCCAGCAGGCCACCCTCCGTGTAGGCGTGCACCGAGGCGATGACCCCGCTGCGCGTCAGGAACGTCCCCAGCAGGGTCAATATAAACGTGGTGAAGAGCAGGAGCAGGCTCCACCGACGCAGGCCGCCGCGCCGGTCCGCCACCACGCCGGCGTGCAGGTAGGCCGTGGCCGTGAGCCAGGGGACCAGGCTGGCGTTCTCCACCGGGTCCCAGGCCCAGTAGCCGCCCCAGCCCAGCTCCACGTAGGCCCACTGCGCCCCCAGCACGATGCCGATCCCCAGGAACACCCAGGAGACCAGCATCCACTGGCGCATTCGCCTGAACCACGCCGCGTCGGCCTGGTTCAAGATGAGCGCGGCCAGCGCATACGCAAACGGCACAGCGAACCCCACGTAGCCCACGTACAGGCTGGGCGGGTGAAACACCATGCCGATGTTCTGCAACTGCGGGTTCAGGCCCAGGCCGTCCGCCAATGCCACCGGCGTCGGCGCGAAAGGCATGGACACGAAGGCCAGCAATACCAGGAAGAATGTGCTCAAGACCGAGAGCACCGCCGCGCTCATATCCGCCAGGCGCGGATGGTCGGCCCTACGGAGGGCCACCAGCACGGCAAAGCCGGCCAGCAGCAACTCCCACAACAGCAGCGAGCCTTCCTGGCCGGCCCAGAACGCCGACAGGGTATAGCCCAGCTCCAGGTCCCGGCTGGTGTGCTCCGCCACGTACCGCACGCTGAAGTCGTGTGCCACCAGTAGCGCCATCAGAACCAGGCTGGCAGCCGCCACCGCCACGAACGTAGCCGCCACGCCATAGCGAGCAAACCGCAGCAGGTTCTCCTGCTTTTTGGCCAGGCCCCACACGTAGGCGGCCACCGTGCCCACCGCCAGGGCCAGGGCTGCCAACACGCAGACCGCGCCAAACGTTATCATCGCTCAAACTCCACATCGCAAAGCCCAAAAAACCAAAGCCCAAGCCCCAAGTTTGGGATTTGGGCTTTGGGGTTTGGGCTTTGGAACTACTTGTATTCTTCGTATTTGGATGGACAGCGGGTGAGCAGTTGCGTCGCCTGGAACGAACCGTCGGCGTTCACCGAGCCTTCCACCATCAGGCCACTGCCCTCGGTGAAACCCTCCGGCGGCGCATTGCGGTAGATCACCGGCAGGCGCCTGGTTCGATCCTTGTCCATCAGGTCGAATCGCAACGTCACGGCCTGGGCGTCCCAGGTCACGGTGCCTTCGCCCACATAGCCGTCAATTCGCACGGTCTGGCCGGGCCTGGCCTTGCCGCCCAGCGCCTCGTCAATGGTCAGGTAATACGCGCTGCCCTGGCTCACGCTCACAAAGATGAGGGCCACCACCAGCGCGACCGCGATGAGACCCCCAATGAGGTACTTGATCTTCATGAAAAGTCCTCCCTACATCCGTTCCAGCCCAGCCAGCGGGTCGCTCCAGGTTGGCGTCTCATCGGCTCCAGCCAATGGGACGCCGGCACTCCCCGTTGAGCGGAACAGTTCCTCCGCCTCGTGACTGGCCGCCAGCTCACCCAGCAGCCGCAGGGTTTCCTCTGCTTCGGCCGCGTCCAGCACGCTGATGGCATACCCGGTGTGGACGTACACGTAGTTGCCCACCTGGGCCTCCGGGGTCAGCCACAGGCTTACCATTCGACGCACGCCGCCCAGTTCCACTTCTGCCGCGCGATCCTGGATCGACAGGATGCGGGCCGGCACGGCCAGGCACATCGCTTATGCTTCCTCTGTTGAACGAATATGCATACCCCATAGGGGTATTGTAGCTTAAGTCTATCATACCCACCTGGCTTTGTCAATGGCCCTCAATTGACATCTAGGGTTCTTTCATTTTGCAAATAGGCAATCTCACCGCAAGGATTAGCGATTGAAATCGCCTCTGGTGAGCGTTTGCGACGCTGGTCATCTGCCCGCTACGCGGCAGACGGTTTTCGCGACCACGTAGGCGGTCGCCCAGCGCGGCAGCGCCCTATAGCCCCGATTTCAATCGGTGATTGGTTTTCTGGATGCCCGTTGCTGTCGTAGTCAATGGCGAGGCCGCCATGTGCTTTCTGGCGGCGCAGCCTGTGCCCACTGGGGCAGTGGCTCAACGCCCCAGCCCCGCAGTTCCTCCACCACGCACGCGATCAGCGCGTCCAGTTGCCCCGCCACGGCCGGCGAAAGCTCCACGCCGGTCGCCAACGAGGCCGGCTCCACGCCCCAGAGCACCACTTCGGCTGGCAGGCGGTCCAGCAGCGTCAGGGCCGCCAGCAGGTCGCGCAGACCCATCTGGTGCGGCGACAGCACCAAGCCCGGGTGGGCCGATACCTGGTCGCCGGCCAGCCGGATCAGCGTGCCCGGCGGCTGCCGGGCCATCACCGCGTCAATCACCAGCAGACGCTCCACGCCCTCCAGCCAGCCGATCAGCTCCAGGTCTTTGGTTCCACCATCCAGCACCCGCACGTGTGGAGGGAAGGCGCAGGCGGCGCGCAGCCGATTGACTGCGTGCACGCCCACGCCTTCGTCGCTCAACAGGATGTTTCCCAAGCCCAAAACCGCTATCAGGGTGAACCCTTGCCGATCCATTCTTTATACTTCTCAAGCGGGATGAACTTGTTGCCGCTGATCATGCTGGAGAACGTCCCCTGTCCCTCCACGATGTCGTAGAGCACTGCCATGTAGAGATGTATCACCGTGAACGCCGCGAAGGCCCACATCAGCAGGTGATGGACCAGCCGGAGCTGCATGTTCGTCCCCAGGAAGTGGAACACCGGGTTGGAGAGAGCACTCCACAGGCTGGCCGGGTAGTACTCGGCGTAGAGGGCCAGGCCGGTGATCCCCTGCAGGAGCATGATGACGAACAGGGCCACGTAGCTCAGCCCGGCGATGGGGTTGTGCCCCAGGTAGAGCGGCGGCTCGCTGGTGATGAGCAGGTAGTACTTGATCTGGGCGACCGTATCGCGCATCCGCCGCTTGCTCAGGGGCAGGAACCCGCCCCACCGCGCGTACGGATTGCCCGCGAACAGCCAGTAGAGCCGCACCAGGCAGTTCACGCCAAAGGCAAAGGCGGCGACGGTGTGGGTGAACCGAACAGAGCCCATCACGTACTGTGCATACGGCTCACCGCTGCTGACCAGGAAGGGATTGGCGATGTACAGGCCGGTGATCGCCAGCAGCACGATTGCCACCAGGTTGATCCAGTGGAAGACACGCACCACGACCTGCCAGACGTACTGACGCCGATACATGGCTCACCTCCTCCTAACCCACCCGGATGCGCGCGAGCTCGTCGCCATGCGCATCCACCAAGTGCACGGCACAGGCCATGCATGGGTCGAAGGAGTGCACGGTGCGCAAGATTTCCAGGGGCTGCGCCGGGTCCACGATGGGCGTGTCCACCAGGGCCGCCTCGTAGGGGCCGCGCTGGCCCTTCGCGTCGCGCGGCGAGCCGTTCCACGTGCTGGGCACCACGCACTGGTAGTTGGCGATCTGGCCGTTCTTGATGACCACCCAGTGGCCCAGGCTGCCGCGTGGCGCCTCGGTGTGGCCCCAGCCTTTGGCCTCGGCCGGCCAGGTGGCCGGGTCCCACTTGCTCCCGTCGTGGATGCGGTAGTCGCCGCTGCCGATGCTGGCGGCCAGCTCGTCGGTCCAGGGGAGCAACTGCTCGGCCAGCACCAGGGTCTCGACGCCGCGCGCGGCCGTGCGGCCCAGGGTGGAGAACAGCGCCTCCGGCCCCACGCCCAGCGTCTTCAGGACATGGTCTACCACTTCCTTGACGCGGCGCTGGCCCGACGCATACGCCACCAGCATCCGCGCCAGGGGGCCCACCTCCATCGCGTGATCGTCGTAGCGGGGGGCCTTGATCCAGGAGTACTTGCTGTCCGTTTCCAGGAACTCGTACGGGGGCTTGGGGCCGGTGTAGTTGGGGTTCGTCTCGCCGGCCCAGGGGTGCTTGCTGCTGGCGTCGCCGCCCTCGTACTGGAACCAGGAGCGGGCCACGTACTCGAAGACCTTGCCCTGGTCCACCGGCAGCACCTTACCCAGGTCTTTGTTGAGGATGACGCCGGCCGGCAGGAAGGGGTTGCCGTTGGCGTCTGGGAAGTCGCCGTAGGAGAGAAAGTTGCCCACCCCACCGCCGACGGCCGCCCAGTCCTTGTAGAAACTGGCGATTGCCAACAGGTCCGGGATGTACACCTGCTCCACGAAGGTCTTGGCCTTCGTGAACAGTTCCCTCAAGAAGGCGATAGTATCGGCGTTGATGGCGGCCTGGCTGTTGGGGTCTATGGGGACCGATATGCCGCCCACCAGGTAGGTCTGGAGGTGGGGGTTCTTGCCGCCCAGGAGCGCGTGCGCCCGGATCACGTCGCGCTGCCAGTCCAGGGCCTCCAGGTAGTGGGCCACAGCCATGAGATTGGCTTCCGGCGGGAGCTTGTACGCGCTATGGCCCCAGTAGCCGTTAGCGAAGGGGCCAAGCTGCCCGCTGCCCACGAACGCGGCCAGCTTGTCTTTGACGCCCTTGAAGTAGGACTCGCTGGATTTGGGCCAGGGGGAGATGGACTGAGCCAGCTTGGCCGTGGCGGCCGGGTCTGCTTCCAGGGCCTTCGTCACGTCCACCCAGTCGAGCGCGTGGAGGTGGTAGAAGTGGATGACGTGGTCCTGGACGTACTGGATTCCTTCGATAATGTTGCGCAGGATGCGCGCGTTGTTGGGGACCTGGATGCCGAGGGCGTTTTCGACTGCTCGCACGGAGCAGATGGCATGCACCGTCGTTCAAACGCCTCATATCCGCTGCGCGAACGCCCAGGCATCGCGCGGGTCGCGTCCTTTCAGGATGAGCTCGATGCCCCGGAACATGGTGCTGGAGCTCCAGGCATCTGTGACCTTGCCACCGTCCACCTGCACCTCGATGCGCAGGTGGCCCTCGATGCGGGTGATGGGGTCAATCGCGATCTTTGCCATGTTACTCCTCCTTCGTCGCTACAGACGCCGCTTCCGGCTCGAAATCCGGCTCCGCGGCGGCTGCTCTCTGCGCCAGGGCGGGCGCCACCCGGTGGCGCACCAGGCTGGCGACGGCGTGGACGCCGACCCCGGCCGCGGCCAGGGCGGTCAGTCCAATGCCCACCTTATCGGCCGTGACCTCGATGGGGAAGCCGGGCACGTTGGGCAGCCGCGCGTAGAACGGGGTCATGGTATCCCAGAAGGCCGGCTCGCTGCAGCCCAGGCAGCCGTGGCCGGCCCCAATGGGCCAGTTGACCCCCTCGTTCCAGCGCACCGAAGGGCAGTTGTGGTAGGTCTGGGGACCTTTACAGCCCATCTTGTACAGGCACCAGCCGCGTCGGTGCCCCTCGTCGCCCCAGGCTTCCACGTATTGGCCGGCGTCAAAGTGCGCGCGCCGCTCGCAGTTGTCGTGGATGCGCTTGCCGTAGGCGAACAGGGGCCGCTTGAGCCGGTCCATCGCCGGCAGGCTCGTGAACGTGAGGTAATGGACGACGGTGGCGGTGAGGTTAACCACGTTCACGGGGCAGCCGGGCAGGTTCACCACGGGCACGTGGTTGATGATCTGGTCCACGCCCACGGCCCCGGTGGGGTTGGGATTGGCCGCCGGGATGTTGCCGAAGCTGGCGCAGCTCCCCACGGCGATCACGGCGGCAGCATTCTGGGTTGCCTCGCGCAGCAGGTCCTCGGCCGTGCGCCCACCGATGGTGCAGTATAGCCCGCCGTCTTTGGTGGGGATGGAGCCTTCCACCACCACCAGGTGGCCGCCGGCCCTCAGCGTGGCCGCTTTGGCCGCCTCGGCCGGCTTGCCCGACGGGGCCATGATGGTCTCGTGGTAGTCTACGGATAGCACGTCCAGCACGATCTCGGCCGCGCTGGGGCGCGAGGCCCGCAGGAACGATTCCGAGCAGCCGGCGCAGTCCTGGAACTCCAGCCAGACCACGGGCGGCCGCTTGGTGGCGGCCAGAGCCTGCGCGATCCGGGGTGCGAAGTTCGTCGGCAACGCCAGGACGCCAGCCATCAGGGTGCTGAACTTGAGGAAATCACGCCGGGAGACGCCCCGGCGCAGCACGGCCCATTCCAGGGTGCGTTCCAGTTCTTCAGTCATGTGCTCCCTCCTTGCTGGAGATATACGATCTTCTGTAGGGTACACATCCTCGAAGCCCACGTAGATGCCCGTCTCGACGCCCTTGTCGCTGGCCGGTAATCCTGGTGCATGGGCCGGGAACAAGCCCCGGCCCACGCATCGCGGCGTAGTCGAACTTGCCATCCGGGCTGACTGGGTTGAACGAGTGCGACCCTACCTTGTGGTAGTTGGGGTCCTTGGCATCCGACGAGCCTATTTCATCAACGTGGCGCCGGGCACATCCTGGCCGGTCAGGTCCTTGTAGGAGAGTTGCAAGAGCATGACCGAGCGTTTGAAGTTGTGGACGGCTGCGGCCGCGCCCTGGTTGCCGTCGCCGGTATCAGAGCCCCACATCACGCCGTAGACGGTGCGGAAGTTGTACCAGGCATTGTTGATCTTGGGGTCCACCTTGCCATCGGCGCCCCTGGGCAGCGTGGCATACGGATAGCCGGCGGGACTCTTCTTGACGCCCTGGGCTTCCAGGGCCTTCCATAGCACGTCCAGCAGGCCCTTGACCTCGTCCTGGACGCCTTCGACTTTGCCGTTGCCGTCGTAGTCGGCCTTGGCCGGCAAGTTGAAGCTCTTGATGTCGCCGTGGCACTGCTTACACGCCGCCGTGTAGTCGAACTTGCCGTCGGGGCTGACGGTGTTGAAGGAGTGCCCGCCGACCTTGTGGTAGTTGGGGTCCTTGGCGTCCGTGATGGTGGGCCACATGTGGCAGGTCACGCAAGGGCCGGGCACGTTGCCCTTTTCATCGCCGGCCGGGGTAAACAGGAACTTGGCCGCTGTCGGATTCGTCGCCGCGGCCGGATTCGGGATGGGCGCTGCACCCACCATGGCGCCGTGCGGCGAGTTCGCTACAGTCTGACCGTAGGTCACGCCGCCGGTCTCGGACAGCAACTCAGCCGCCGCCGAGTAGTGCGGAGTGCTGGTGGTCTTGCCCGCATAGAAGTCATCGCCGCTGCTGCGCGTGTTGTGGCACTCGTAGCAGGTGGCGGAGAGGCCCACATCTTTCTTGACCTCAAACGGCAGCGCGACCGGCTTGCCGACGATGCGCAACTGGAAGGCGTTGGCTTCCGAGTGCGGGTCGTGGCAGGTGGAGCAGCCCACGGTCTGTGCCTCGTTGTTCCAGGCGGCCTGGTTGGTCGGCTCTGCCAGGAACGAGACGTAGCCCTTGCCGGAATGGCAGCGGACACAGGCTTGTCTTGCGGGGCCGGTCGGCTCCGTCCAGGCTGCTGCTTCCGCGTTCGAGTGCTTCGAGTTCGCCAGGTCGGTGCCTTTCATGTGCCGCGAGCTGCTGTTGTGGCAGACGTTACACACCCCGTCGTCCATGCTGGAAGCCATGACTTTCGCGCCGGCTGCGACGTGTTCCTTAGCCGGGCCGTGGCAGGTTTCGCACCCGACGACCGCCATGTTCTTCACCTCGGCCGGCATCTTGTCCCAGTTGCCGCCGGCCTCGATCTGCTTGAAGGTGGGGAACTGGTAGTTGGCCGCCGCCTTCACATCGTTGAAGCCGCCGTTGTTGGCTGGCGGAAGCCACCAGCCCGTGGTGTGGCAGCGGTTGCAGGTCTCCGAGTAGTGCGCGGGCTTGAGATCGATCTCTTCCTTCAGGTTGTTGGCGTGGCCGGTCTTGGCCCACTCGGCGGTCTTGGTGGGGTGGCAGGTCTCGCATTGGCCGGCCGTGACGCCGACGAACGTGCCAGCAAAGATCTGGACCGAAGCCGACTCGCCAGTACCGCCGTCATTGGTCAGGGCGACGTCTACTTTGTACCAGCCCACTATGTCCGGGGTGAACTCAGTCTTCTCGGCGGCGGCGTCTTTGAGCGCGGCCTTTGAGCCATTCGGGGCCGTGAGCGTCCACTTGGGCTTGCCGGGATTCTTGGGGTCCTCCGGCTTCACGGCCACACGGACCGGAACGTTGATGGGCACGTTGTTCAGGCCGGTCAGGCCCATGGCGACGGTGGCCTTCTTCTCACCCACCACCGTGTCGGTGATGTAGGTCATCGTGGCGGTGATGGCGCCGGGGATCTGGGGGTTTGCCGGGAGCGCCACGATCTCCAAGACGGCCGCCGGCGGGGCCGGCTTGGTTACGGGCGTAGGCGCCGGGGCGGTAGTCGGCGTCGGCGCGGCGGCCTTCGTCGGCTCCGGGGCCTTGGTGGCCTCGGGAGCCTTGGTGGGGGCCGGTGCGCTCGTCGGCGTCGGCGTGCTCGGGCACTGGGCCGCCACACCGATCAGCAGCACCAGCAGCGTGGCTCCCAACACCAGCCATAGAACTTTGCGCATGTGCTCCTCCTTACTTCTGAGGTTTTGACCAGGATTCGACTTACCGTGTGTCCAGTGAATTGCGATACGTGCGAAAAGGATCGTTATGTCTCTGCATCACCCCCTCTCCATACCAGATGTATTTGACCAGGAACGAGGCAGAACCCTATCTATCTTCCCAGAGATAGCGAACTAGCCCTGGAAAAACAAGGTTCCTCCTCACGCAGGTATTCGTTATAGTCGTCATGCACCGGGACCAGTTACGGCCTGGGCTGGTGGCAGGTCACGCACTGCGAGGCGGTGTAGGTTTTATGACTGGCCGGGGCCGGCTTGATCTGGCCGGCCGGGTCGTGGCACTGCAGGCAGTTGTCGCGCCCTTCCGTGGGATGCGGGATCTGCGGCGGCGTCTCTCCCGCCGCTGGGGACGCCTCGGGTGGCTGGGGCTTATGGCAGGTCGCGCACTGCTGGGCGGTGAAGCTCTTGTGGCTGGCCGGGGCCGGCTTGATCTGCCCGGCCGGGTCGTGACACTGCATACAGTTCTCACGCCCTTCCGTGGGATGCGGCAGCGCGGGCGCACGACTGATGAGCAATGCGCCGGACTCTTGCCAGCCGATCAGGCTGTGACAGTCGTTGCACGACTCACCATAATGCGTGGGGCTGGGCGGCTGGTGGCAGTTGGCGCACTTGTACTCCGGCTTCTTCACGCCGTTGTGGCAACTGTGGCACAAGGTCCGGGCGTGCTGGCCCTCCAGCTGGATCGGGTGCGGGAAGGCGGCGTCCAACCCCACGGACGGCCACTTCTGGCCGTGGCAGGCCGAGTTGGCGCAGAAGCTCGAATCATCCGTGCCGAAGGCGACCTTACCGTGACAGGGTTCGCAGCCGCCATTGGCCTGGAAGCGATGGTCGGCCATGAAGTTGGTCGCCAGGTGCGAGGCCGGCTCCTGGAGCGTGGCGACCGGCATCTGCGGGGGCCGGGCATTGCCGCGCACCGTCACCGGGATGCTGTGGCAGATGTTGCAGTGCAGGCGGATGGATTCGCCGCTGGACGACAGGTGCTTGCCGTCGTGGCAGCGGAAGCAGCCGGCGAACTCCTTGTGCCCGTCGTTATCCGGGAACGACTGCCAGGTGACGCCAGGCCGGTCGAATACCAACCGGTAGATGAGGTCATTGGCGAGCTGGACAGCCCGCTGGATGTCGGCCGCGTACATGGCCGCGGCCTGGGGATACTGGGCCTTATAGCGTGTCTCCACCGACGCCACCGCTGTCTGGGCCGCTTGCTGATCGGGATAGCTGGCTGCGAGCAGGGCCAGCATCTCTTTCTTGGCATAGGGCAGCTTGGCGTTCAGCTGGCCGTCGGCCAGGGCTTGATCCACCAGTTGTTCTGGCGAAAGGAAGGGGTGCCCCACGCGGTTGTGGCAGTCCATACAGTCCATCGTCCGTTTCGTAGACCTGGCGATCTGATCGGCCGTCAGGGGTTGGGTCACGTCGCTATACTCGACGGTGCGGCCGTCGGGCAGGGTCGCTTTCACCCACGGGATGTCCTGTTTGTGCTCGTCGGTGGCGATATATTCCACCGGGTTCTCGATGTGCCAGTGGATGCCGCCGCCCAACCCTTTGGCGCGCTCGCCGCCCCCGGTCTTGAGGATCAGGTAGGTGCGCGTTTCGGTGTTCTGCTCGTCGGGCTGGAAGTGCTTGATCTCCCGCACGGTGTCGCCGTGGAAGGCCGGGGGCCAGTGGCACAGCTCGCACGAATCGGCGGCCGGGCGCATGGTCTTGGCCTCGGTGGGGCGCTCGTACAGGCCCAGGGGCGTCGTCACCAGGTGTACCGAGTGGGTGGACTTGAGCGCGATGGTCTCCAACACCCCCTTGCGCCCCATATGGCACTCCACACACTTGACCCGGGCATGGTAGGAATCCGCGTACGCGCTCGGCTCCTCCGGGTGCACGTCGTGACAGACCGTGGTACAGAACCAGGTGCTATTGGTGAACTCCCAGCCCTGGATGCCGAGGAAGGCGAACACGAGAAAGCCGACGATGAAGGCCAATCCGGTCAACCCTGTCCGCCAAATCAGGCGGTTTTTGATGATCCGTTTCACTTTGTTCACGCGACACTCCTTGAGAAATCGCAGGTCGTTTTATCCCACATCCCGTGACTTTACCAGGCCCGCCAGGTTCGTGGAGCGCAACTGCTGGATCAAGCCCTCTTGAATCTGGAGCAGGGTATTGTGGATCGGGCAGGTGGGGGCGTGGGGGCACTCGCCTGGATGCAGTCCACAACGGCTGAAAGCAATAGGGCCTTCCATTGCCATCACGACGTCGTACAGATTGATCTCGCCGGGTGGGCGGGCCAGGGCGATGCCGCCGCCGGTGCCGCGCCGGGTCTGGATCAGACCGGCCTGGGCCAGGCGTGGCAAGATCTTGCGCAGAAACGGCTGGGGGATTTTCTCCCGGTGCGCGATCTCGTCGGTGGTGAGCACTCCGTCTGCTGGTCGGCTGGCGACGTAAGCCATCGCACGTATGGCATAGTCCGTGTCGCGGCGCAACTGCATCCGTCTCTCCCCGTCCAGGTAATGAGCGCAATGAGACCTCATTGGTGATATTATACGCCCTGCGCAGGGCCGGGATAAGTGACATTTGTCCCCAGTTTAGGGGACATTACGGCAACGTCGTTGTCAGATTATCATCTTGGTGGTATAATCCACAGCACCCACAGCATCACGGAGGGCGGCGCGGTGTTAGGCGGCATGGAACTCAACTGGGTGATCCTGTATCTGGTCTACGGTCAGGTGTTTTTCGTCATGGGCCTGGTCACGGGGCTGCAATGGCGCCGCCATAGCCAGTTGGAGCTGGCCCGCGCGTTGCCCTGGTTGGCCGCCTTTGGCATCGCCGATGGGTTCAACGAATGGGGGTACATCTTTGTCCCTATGCAAGCTATCGAACAGCCCACCAACCTGGCGTCGGTCATATACCTGGCTCACCTGCTACTGTTTGGCCTGTCATCCTTCTTTCTGTTCCAGTTTGGGGTAGAGCTGTTTATACCGCTGGGCCCCCAGCGGCGTGGGCTGCGCGACGTGCCCGGCGTGGTCTTTCTCCTCTGGCTCGGGGCCTTGCTCTTCAGCGCGGTGCAAGAGGCGCGCCTCGACGTGTTGCTTTCCCTGGGGGATATCTGGGGCCGCTATTTTCTCTGTTTCCCCGGCACCATATTGGCCTTTCTGGGGCTGATCCGGCAGGCTCGCCAGGTGCGCGGGATGGGCCTATCGCGTATCGCTGTCTATATGACCGGCGCGGCGATCGCGTTCCTGGCCTATGGGTTTGTCGGCGGCCTGGTCGTGTCCGCGGCCCCGTTCTTTCCCGCGAACCTGCTCAACTATGAACTGTTTATCCACGCCATCCGTATTCCTGTGCCGATCTTGCGTTCTCTGTGCGGGTTAGCCATAGCTGTCTTCGTTGTCCGTTCGCTAGAGGTGTTTCACGCCGAGAGCGACCGCCGCATCGAGCAGATGGAGAAGGCGCAACTTCTGGCGGCCGACCGAGAGCGGATCGGACGGGAGTTGCACGATGGCACGATCCAGAACATCTATGCCGCCGGGCTGGGCCTGGAAGAGGCTCAACACGCCCTCGCGGAAGACCCCGCGCAGGCCCGCGACCAGATTCAGGCGGTAATGGCGACTCTGAACCACACCATCCAGGATATCCGCCGCTACATATTCAACCTCTCGCCCACGGAACCGCCCTCCACGCTGAAGACGGCCCTGGATGACCTGGTCCACGAGCTGCAATTGGGTGCGGCGGTGGCGATAGAGTTGCAGATGTGTAACCCGACCTGTGGCCGACTGACGTCCCACCAGATCGCTCATCTGACTCAGATCGTCCGCGAGGCGCTGAGCAACGTGGTGCGGCACGCCCGGGCCTCCCACGTGGTCGTGAGCCTGCATTGCGAGGGCCAAACGTTGCGATTGACCGTGGCTGACGACGGCATCGGGGTCCCCATGACGAGCGGCGAGGGGCATCGGGGGCGAGGCATCTCGAACATGCGAGCACGGGCGCGGCTGATGGGGGGCGAGTGCACGCTGGAAAGCACGTTGGGCCAGGGCACCCGGGTGGTGGTGACGGTGCCGTGCGGCTGGGAGTGGACGACGTGACAGAGACCCAACTGCGTATCCTGCTGGTGGACGATCACGAGGTGGTGCGGGTGGGACTGCGTGCGCTCATCGAGCGCCGGCCTGGCATGACCGTGGTGGGCGAGGCGGGCACGGCTCGTGAGGCCGTGGCCCAGGCCGAGCGGCTGGCGCCGGACGTGGTGGTTTTGGATATTCGGCTATCCCCCGGCGGAGACGGCCTGGAGGTCTGCCGGCAGATCAAGCGGCTCCGGCCGGGGACCCGGATCATCATCCTCACCTCGTTCCCCGACGACGAGGTGTTGTTCGAGGCAGTGGCTGCCGGCGCAGACGGCTACGTGCTCAAGCAGATCGGCTCCGACGACCTGATCCGGGCGCTGGAGCGGGTGGGCCGGGGCGAGAACCTGCTGGACCCGGCGGTCACGGACCGGGTCTTCACCAAACTGCGCCAGGCGCGCCGGCAGGAACGCTCTGGCGCTTTCGCCACCCTGACCCGGCAGGAAATCCAGGTCCTGGCGCGTGTCGTCCGGGGAGAAACCAACCGGGAGATCGGTGAGGCGCTGCACTTGAGCGAGAAGACGGTGCGCAACTACGTCAGCGAGATCCTCAGCAAGTTGAATCTCTCCTCGCGCGCCCAGGCCGCGGCCTATGCTGCCCGGCATCACATCGAAGAGTACCTGGGATCCGAATAGTGGAACCGGGTCTTCTTGGCTGATTCCCCAGGAGCAGCGAATGATGAACACCGCCAGCCAGCGCAGTTCGCCCCTCACCCCTACCCTCCCATGCTCAGTTCCCGCGCCCTGTTCGCGCAGACAGGCTCCCCGTGGGGGCGGGGGAGCAAACTCGCCGCCGCGTGCAACAACATCCCCAGGGCACCGGCGCGCTTGCCACTCTGCCGCGCCTGTGCTATAATCTCGTCCGCTGACAACTGCATATCCCGGTCGCGGTGACCCGCCGCCCGGATGCCAGGGCTGAAAGGGGAAAGCCGGTGCGCTTCCAAAGCAAGTCCGGCGCTGTCCCGCAACTGTAGTCCCAGCAAATTGCAAATTACAAATTGCAATCTGCAATCTGCAATTTGCTGGAAGAGCCAGAGAACCCGCCGCGACCGTATCTCCTCACCATCCTTCGCGAGAAAGGGGGTAAGGTCTCATGGCGCGCGCACCGTGATTCTTCGGCCCCCTGTCCAAGTAGGCAGGGGGTCGTTCTTTCGGCAAACGTCAAGCGTCAAACGTCAGGCGTCAATGTGACGCATCACGCAGCACGCATGACGAATGACGCATGACGCATCGCGCATCACTCAGGAGGTTCCTTCCATGCGCAAAACCCTGGATATGCTGCTCTCCGTGGCCCTGGTGGCCGCGTTCGCGCTGACTCCGCTGGCGGCCTGGGCCGACGCCAGCACGCCGGCCTATCCTGTGGCCGTGAACAAGGCCCTGGCCTGGCTGCGCACCCAACAATTGGCCGACGCCAGCTTTGGCGCCGCCGGCGTCACCGGCAACGCCATCCTGGGCCTGGCCGCCGCCAATCAGGACCTGGACGACTGGCGCGTGGGCGGCTGGACGCCGCTAGACGCCCTGGACCTGATGACCGAAGACTATACCACGGCCGGGATTGACCCGGCCAACCAGACCGCCCTGGTCGTGCAGGCCGTCGTCGCTGGCGGCGGCGACCCGGCCAACTATGGCGGCGTGGACCTGCTGGCGCGCCTGGATGGCTACTACGATGGCGCGACCGGCGCGTTCGGGGCCGGCAACTGGTCCCTGGCCTACTATATCCTGGCGAAGTCGGCCGCCATGCAGGCTGCGCCCGTCACCGCGACGAACCGGCTGAAGGACGCGCAGTTGCCCAACGGCGGCTGGGAGTTCAACCCCACCTGGGGCCCCGATAGCAACACCACCGCCCTGGCGATCCAGGCCCTCGTCGCCGCTGGCGAGCCGCCCACGTCCACGGTCATCGTCAGCGGCACGGCCTACCTCAAGACCTTGCAGAACGACGACGGCGGGTTCCCGTGGACCAAGCCCTCGCCCTGGGGCACCGACACCGACGCCAACTCGACGGCGTTGGTCATCCAGGCCCTCATCGCCGTCGGCCAGAACCCGCTGGACCCGGCCTGGACCCGGCCCGGCGGGAATCCGTTGAGCGCGCTGCTGGCCCTGCAGCAGCCGGACGGCGGCTTTAACTACCAGGCCGCGTTCCCCGGCAGCCGGGTCATGGCGACGGTCCAGGCCCTCCCGGCCCTCATGGGCCAGCCGTTCCCGCTGCGCGGACGCCGGATGGCGGCCCGGGCCGGCCTGGCCTGGCTGGGCGCCCAGCAGAACGCCGACGGCGGCTTTGGGTCGCCGACGAGCAAGCCCGGCCCCACGGCCGACGTGGTGCTCGCGGCGGCGGCCTCGTGCGGCGAGCCGAACGACCTGCTGAACGGCGGCCATAGCCCGCTGGACTACCTGGCCGGGCAGGCCATCGCCTACACCACGCCGTATACCTACGAGTGGAGCGGCACGGTCTACACCGTCACGGCCGTGGCCCAGGCCGGCAAACTGGCCGTGGCCGCCACGGCCGGCGAAGCCTACGACCTGGCCGTCAAGACCTTTGGCGGCGTCACCCTGCCCCAGCGCATCCTCGACAACCTGGCCTATAGCCCGCCGGACGTCAGCAACTTTGACCGGGCCTGGGCCATCCTGGGCCTGGCTGCCCTGGGCGAGCCGGTCCCGGCCGCGCTGTTGAACGACCTGAAAGCGGCCCAGTTGCCCGACGGCGGCTGGGAATACGCCGCGTGGTGGGGCGCCGATAGCAACACCACCGCCCTGGCCGTCCAGGCCCTCGTCGCCGCCGGCGAACCGCCCGACTCTGCGGCCGTGGTCAGCGGGACGCTATTCCTCAAGACCATCCAGCAGCCCGACGGTGGGTTCCCATACCAGGACCCCAACCCCTGGGGGGTCACGGCGAGCGATGCCAACTCGACGGCCTACGTGCTGCAAGGGCTGGCGGCCGCGGGGCAGGACCCACGCGCTGTCGCCTGGACCGTGAACCCCACCACTGGCATCACCATGACCGTGCGCGCGCCCCTGGACGCGCTGCTGAACTTCCAAACAACCGGCGGGGCCTTTGACTACCAGGCCGGCGTCCCCGGCGACCGGCTCGCGGCCACGGCGCAGGCCCTCCCCGGCCTGGCGTTGCGCGCCAACCCGGTGCGCCTGCGGCCCTGCGTCGTCGCCACGGGCATGGACCCGCACGGCAAGCAACGCTGGACCACGCCGCTGACGGCCCGGTTCAACGTGGACATGGACCCGGCCACCATCCACACGGCCACCGTGACGGTGGAAGGCCCGCAAGGGGTCGTGGCGGGCGCGGTGAGCTACGACGCGACCACGCGCACGGCCGCCTTTACGCCGGCTGCGCCGTTGGCCGGCAACACGGTCTACACCATCACCATCAAGGGCAACGTAGCCGGCGCGCGCTGGGGCGCGCCGCTGGGCCGTGACTATCGCTGGCGCGTGCGCACGACCGGGTTCACGCTGTATCTGCCCGTTGTGTTCCGCAACGCCGCGCCCTGATCCAGGAGGAAACGAACATGCGCAGGTCGGTTCAAGGGAGCATCGCCGGACTGTTGGTGACGTTATGCCTGCTGACGCCGTTGGCGACCGGGACGCGCGCCCAGGCGCCCCATCGCGCCGGGCTGGTGGTGCGGTTCAGCGACGACCGGGTCATCACCCGCTGCGTCGAGTTCACCGAGGAGTCCATCACCGGCGAGGAGCTGCTCCGGCGCGCCGGCCTGCGCATCGTCTCCGAGTACAACCCGGGCCTGGGCGCCGCCATCTGCCAGATCGAGGGCGTGGGCTGCAACTACCCGGCCGTCCCCTGCTTCTGCCAGTGCCAGGGGGCCGAGTGCGTGTATTGGGCCTACTACTACCTGGCGAACGGCCAGTGGGTCTATTCCGGCTTTGGGGTCAGCAATCGCCAGGTGCATGACGGCGACGTGGAAGGCTGGTCGTGGGGGCCGGGCAGCGTCAGCGGGGCCACCGCGCCGCCGTTGTTCACCCTGGACCAGATCTGCGCGCCGCCGGCCACGTCCACGCCCACCGCCACCCCAACGTCGCCGCCCCCGGCGACCTTTACCCCCTGGCCCACCACGACCGCGCCGCCGCCGACCGCCGCGCCCACGGCCCGGCCCACGCCGGAGGTCCGGTTCTGGGCCGACGCCGCGCGCCTCACGGCCGGCGCGTGCACCGCGCTGCGCTGGGATGTGGAACACGCCGATGCCGTCTACCTGGACGGCCAGGGAGTGACCGGCCACGAGGCCCGGCAGGTCTGCCCGCCCCAGACGCAGACCTACACGCTCAAGGTGGTGGCCGGCGGGCAGGAGACCGCCTATCGCGTGACCATCGAGGTGACGCCGGCGCCGGATACGCCGACGCCCCGTCCTTCGCCTACGCCGACGCCCCGGCCGCCGGCGGCGACGGTGACGCTATCCGAACAGCCTACGCGGGCAGCGTCGCCCACCGCCACGCGGCCTCCCACCACCGCGCCGACCGTCACGCCTCCGCTGCCGACGCCAACGTCGTCAGGCTTGGGCGTGACGTCGCGCCAGGCGGCGGCCGCAGCCCCGGCTCCCACGACGGCGCCTCAGCCCCCGGCCCGGCCCGCGGACGCCTCGTTCACGCCGCCGGCCGGCAGCCCGCTCGACCTGGCCCTGTTCGGGCTGGCGGCGGCGGCCCTGGCCGGGGTGGGCGCGTTCGCGCTCTGGCGACGGAGGTAACTCATGCGCGGCGCCGCCTGGACGCTGGCGATCCTGGTGCTGTCCACGCTGGGGATGGCGACGCTCAGCCGGGCCGCTGCCCCTGCCCCGGCGATGGAACCACCCTCGGCCGGCCTTCACCGCGCCGGCCTGGTGGTGGACTATGGCGCTGGCCGGGTATTCACCGCCTGCGTCGCTTTTACCGAGACGAGCATCACCGGCCTGGACCTCCTGGCGCGGGCCGGGCTGCCCCTGGTCACGGACGGCGGGGCCGTCTGCCGGATCGGGGATACCGGCTGCCCGGCCGGCGCGCCCTGCTTCTGCGCCTGCATGTCGCCGTCGCCGTGCCTCTACTGGCGCTACTGGACCCAGGAGCCGGGGGCCATCATCTGGACGTTCTCCGCCGTGGGCGCGGCCGACCGCCATCTGACAGACGGGGCCGTGGATGGTTGGAGTTGGAGCGAGGGCGCGCCGCCGCCCCACCTGGCCTTTGCCGATCTGTGCGCGCCGTTGCGCCGGGTCTTTTTGCCCCTGGTGGTGGCGGAATGATGCGATTGACGATTAGGGGGTTGATTTTGCCCAAACTCGTGCCCACGCTCCGTGGGCATGCCAGGGATGCCCCCGCAGCCGCCACGCAGAGCGTGGCGGCAGTAGAGATACAAAAATATCGCCTGGCGCGGGTTTAAACCCGCGCCAGGTGCGGCGGATTACACTCCCTGCATCTGTAACCTTCGCAAGGGTAGGCTGAGCAGTCACCACCCAACTACGAGTCCGCGAAAGGAGGAACGCATGAAATATCGCACCTTTGGCAAACTGGACTGGCGGCCCTCGGCCCTGGGCTTTGGGGCCATGCGGTTGCCGATACTCAACGACGATCCCAAGCAGGTGGACGAGCCGGAGGCTACGCGGATGATCCGCTACGCGATTGACCACGGCGTCAACTATGTGGACACGGCTTACCCGTACCACGGCGGGCAGGGCGAGCGGGTCTTGGGTCGGGTGCTGCAGGATGGCTATCGGGCGAAAGCTGGCAACCAAGCTGCCCTGCTGGCTGGTCAAGTCGCCGGATGACTTTGACCGCTACCTCAACGAGCAGCTCGAGCGTTTGCAGACAGACCACGTGGACTTTTACCTGTTGCACTCGCTCAACGCGAGTTCCTGGCCCCAGGTCCGCGACCAGGGCGTGCTCGCCTGGTCCGAGCGGGCCAGGGCTGACGGGCGCATCGGCTATCTGGGGTTCTCGTTCCACGATGAGTACCCGGTCTTTCAAGAGATCGTGGATGCCTACGATGGTTGGACGTTCTGCCAGGTGCAGTACAATTTCATGGACATTGAACATCAAGCCGGCACGCGCGGGGTTCGATATGCGGCGGGCAAAGGGCTGGCGGTGGTGGTCATGGAGCCGTTGCGCGGCGGGCAGTTATCCAAGAAGGTGCCGGAGCCAGTGGTCAGGCTGTGGGCGACCGCGCCTCGGCCGCGCACGCCGGCCGAGTGGGCGCTGCAATGGGTCTGGAACCAGCCGGAGGTATCGGTGGTGCTCAGCGGCATGAGCACGATGCAGCAGGTGATGGAAAACCTCGCCAGCGCCGACCGCTCTGGCCCCGGCACCCTCACCGCTGATGAACTGGCCCTGTTCGACCGGGTGCGCCAGGCATACCAGTCGCTTGCCCCCATCCCCTGCACCAATTGCCGGTATTGTATGCCCTGTCCCAACGGGGTGAGCATCCCACGCATCTTTGAGATCTACAACGACTGGACGATGTATGGAGAAGAGCGGACCGCGCGAATGCTCTACGACTGGGTGGGCGAGGGGCATCGGGCCGATCAGTGCATCGAATGTGGGCAATGTGAAGCGCTGTGTCCCCAACATATCCCTATCCCGGCGTGGCTCAGAAAAGCACACGACGCGCTCACAGCCGGACGGTAAAGCGCGCGGAGCGCGCGTGCGCTTGCCAATTGCGCGCTTTTGGGCTATAATTTACCGCACCTGGCGCGGCTTGCCCGCGCCACGATTTCGTAAGCGTCTATGAGGAGAACCGATGGTAGATTTAATGCAGTCGGTGGAGGCCCAGGTACTTCGGCCAGAGCCACCCAGGTTGCGTCCGGGAGATGCCGTGCGCGTGCATGTGCGTATCGTAGAGGGTGACCGCGAGCGCACGCAGGTTTTTGAGGGCACCGTCATTGGGCTAAAGGGCGGTGGGGCGAATGCCACGTTCACGGTCCGCCGCATCGCCGCCCACGGCGTGGGCGTGGAGCGCACGTTCCTGCTGAATTCGCCCCGTGTGGAAAAGATCGAGGTGACGCGCCGCGCCAAAGTGCGGCGGGCCAAGCTCTATTATCTGCGGGGCCGCACCGGCAAAAAAGCCCGGCTCAAGGAGAAACGGTGACGGCTCTACCGGCGCTGCCGCGCGGGTCCGCCAGGCCGCAGACGCGGGGCTGGGCGTCTGCGCTCCCGTGCTGGCGACCGGCTGTGTGGCAGGCCGGCCAGGGCCGGGCAGACCGCCCTTGAGCATCGCCGGTTGAGCGGTGAGGAGCAACGTGGCCAGGCCGGCAACGGTGTATTGGCAGCAGGGCATAGCAGACTATGCCCTGCTTTTTAAGGAGACCTGCGCGCGCCCCGGCGCATCCCCGTGGCACGAAAATACCAACCCGGCGCGGGTTTAAAACCCGCGCCGGGGG
>FWPV01002819.1_pt1 | contig 41182 bp, 40 predicted proteins | sample 2228371 | NCBI WGS metagenome assembly FWPV01 (sample SAMEA103939776, study PRJEB20133) | metagenome
CTTCTGGTGCACAACCTCATTCGCAGTCGGGTTCTCTTGAAGATGGCCGGGGTGGAGTTATGAGGTAGCACACGAAGGTATGTGAAGTGTGCTCTACCCCCGCACGGCCCGGAGCCAGTCCAGGAGGGCCGCCAGGGGACGGGTGTTGAGAATCTGCCCAGGCTCCAGCCAGGCCCGCTGGGCGGTGCCCACGGCCAGCTCCATGAAGCGCAGGTGGTCGAGCTGGTGGGCATCGGTGGCGAGAGAAAAGCACAGGCCCAGGCCCCCGGCCTGCCGGGCCAGGGTGTCGGGCAAGTCCATACGGTCGTAGTATCCGTTGATCTCGAGGGCCTTCCCGAGGGCCTTAGCCCGCCGGAAAATCTTCTCCCAGTCGGCCTCCAGGCCCTTGCGCTGGCCCAGCATGCGGGCGGTGGGGTGGGCCAGGATGTGCACCGCAGGGTGTTCCAGCGCCCGCAGGAGGCGCCGGGTCTGCTGCGCAGGGCTTAGCTGGAAGTGGGAGTGCACCGCCACCAGCACCACCTCGAGGCCCCGCAGCACTTCCTCGGGGTAGTCCAGCGAGCCATCGGCCCCAATCTCCACCTCGGCCCCGGCCAACAAGTAGGGCTTGCCGCCGGTTTGCTCGTTGACCTTGCGAATCTCCTGCAAACGGGCCTGCACCTGGTGAAGCGGCACCCCGTGGGCTACCTTGAGGCTCTGGGAGTGGTCGGTGACGGCCAGGTACTCGTAGCCTAGCTTGCCTGCCGCGCGGGCCAGCTCGAGCAAACTGGCCTTGCCATCCGACCACCGGGAGTGCACCTGGAGGTCGCCGCGAATCTCCTGTAGCTCTACCAGCCGCGGCAGCCGCCCGGCCTGGGCCGCCTCGATTTCACCGCCGTCCTCCCGCAAGGGGGGCGGAATCCAGGGCAGGCCCAGGGCCCGGTAGACCCCTTCTTCGTCCTCGCCTGCAACCCGGGCCTCGCCCCGCCAGACCCCGTACTCGTTGAGCTTGAGGCCCTGCTTCTGGGCCAGGGTCCGCAGCTTGATGCTGTGGGCTTTGGAGCCGGTCAGGTACTGCAAGCCGCTGCCCCAGGCCGCCGGGGGTACGGTCTTGAAGTCCACCTGCAAGCCTTCACGCAAAAAGACTGTGGCCCGGTTCTCTCCCACCGCCTCCACATCGGCAATGCCCGGCAACCGCACCAGGGCCGCCAGCACCTCGGCAGGCTTTAGGGTGGCAATCAGAAAATCGAGGTCGCCCACCGTCTCGCGGTAGCGCCGGAGCGAGCCGCACACTTCGGCCTGCACCACCCCCGGCTGGGCCCGCACCTGACGGAGCAGGTCCCTGGCCTGCCCCAGCACCGCGCCCAGGGGCCTGCGCTGGGTGGCGGCCTCGGCCAGAGCCAGGTTTTCCAGCAGATGCTGGCGTTTTTTCTCGCCAAAACCGGGCAACCCCCGCACCTGGCCCGAGGTCAGGGCGGCCTCGAGCTTGGTCAACGAGTCCACCCCCAGCCGTTCCCACAGCAGCCGGGCGGTTTTGGGCCCCACCCCCGGCACCCGCAGCACCGAAAGCACCCCAGGGGGCACCTGGCGGGTTAGCCGGGCGTGGGCCTGGATGTCACCGGTGCGCAAATACTCCTGAATTTTGGCGGCCAGGTCGGGGCCAATGGCGGGAAGGGCCTCGAGGGCTTCGGTTCCCTGGGCCGCCACTTCCTCGATGGGGGCCTCGAGGTCGGCCAGGGTGCGGGCAGCCTGGGCGTAAGCCCGCACCCGGAAGGGGTTCTCGCCCAGGAAGGCCAGCAACTCGGCCATCTCCTGAAACCGCCGGGCAATCTCGGCGTTTTTCATCGCACCAACAGGACCGGGGCGCGGGACAGTGCCAGCAACTGCGAAAGCCCCTCCCCTTCCAGCAGGGGCAGGTCGGCCCCCAGCACCAGCCCGTCGCAGCCACTGCGCTCGAAGACCTGTGCGAGCTGTTCCAGGGTGGCCGCCTCCAGGTGCACCGGCCGAACCAGAATCCCCTGCCGCACCTGCCAGGCCTGCACCCGGGCTGCTAGCTCGCTGCCAGGCCCCAGCATCAGAACCGTTAGAGGTTCAGTGCGGCTCTCCATCCAGGCCAGGGACGCGTCCAGCACGGCTTCGGGCTGCCGGGCCTGGGGGTGCAGGACTACCATCGGATGCCTAAAGGATCTCCCGCGCGGCTGCAACAGCACCCACCGGGCTGCCTCGGGCAGCACCAGGCGCAGCGCGGAGGGGGTCGGCACCGTCAAACCCATGACCCGGCCTGCCGTGCCGATCACCCACACATCCTCTTGCGGAATCTCTTCGCTCAGGGCCCGTTCGGGCTCCCCCCGCAGCACCTGGGCCCTCCAGGCTACCCCCAGCCGGCGGGCGGCCTGCTCGAGGGCGGCCTGGGCCTGGGCCGCCAGGGCCTGGAGCTGGGCCTCGAGGCGCACCTCCTCCAGGGTCTTCCCCCAGGGGCTGACCTGCCTTGCCACCGGCAGGTCGGCCCAGCGCAACAGGCGGGGGTCTTCCAGAAACAGCCCCAGCACCTCGGCCCCCAGCCGGGCCGCCAGCTCCACTGCGGCAGCAATGCTCTCTTCGTCGCGGGCGGCTACGTCCAGGGCCAGGATGACCCGGCGGCTCTTGCTCATGGGTTCCCTCCTGCGGGCGGGGCGGCAAAGGCCCGCACCTGCTCGGCAAAGGCCATCAGCTGGGCCTCCACTCTGGCATTCAGGCTGCCCTCAGGGAAGCGCCCATTGGCGCCCCGCTCTCCGGCCTCGAGGCCGGTCAGAATGCTCAGGGCCTCGTCCACCGAGTCCACCGCCCAGACCCGGAACTGCCCCTTGGCCACCGCCTCCACCACCTCCGGGCGCAGCATCAGGTGCTGGACGTTCGCACGGGGGATGATTACCCCCTGCTCGCCGTTCAGGCCCGCATCGCGGCAGACCTCGAAGAAGCCCTCGATCTTCTCGTTGACCCCGCCGATGGGCTGGGCCTGGCCGTGCTGGTTGACCGAGCCGGTAATGGCGATGCCCTGGCGGATGGGCACCTGGGCCAGGGCCGAGAGAATCGCGCACAGCTCGGCCATGGAGGCGCTGTCGCCCTCCACCCCACTGTAGGACTGCTCAAACACCAGGCTGGCCGAGAGCGAGAGGGGCCGCTCGCGGGCGTAGCGTTCGCCCAGGAACCCGGCCAGAATCAGCACCCCCTTGGAGTGCAGGGGGCCGCCGAGGTCCACCTCGCGTTCGATATCCACCACCTCGCCCTTGCCCAGCCGCACCCGGGCGGTAATGCGGGTGGGGTGGCCAAAGCTGTAGCCCCCCAGGTTCAGCACCGAGAGGCCGTTGATCTGCCCCACCCAGGCCCCACTGGTGTCCACCAGCAGGGTGCCGCGCCGCACCGCCTCCTGCAAGCGCTCCTGGACGCGGCTGGCCCGGTAGACCTGCTGGGCGATGGCCTGCTCGATGTCCTGGGCGGTCATGACCTCGTGCTGGGCCTGGGCCGCCCAGTGGTCGGCCTCGCGCAACAGATCGAGGAGGGCCTCGAGGGCCGCCGAAACCTTGTGGGCATCGGCAGCCAGGCGCGAACCGTGCTCGATCACCCGCGCCACCGCCTCCTTGTCCAGGGGCCGTAGCTGTTCGCGCTGGGCCAGCGAAGCAATCAGGCGGGCATAGGCCCGCTCCCCTTCCGGGGTGCGCTCCAGGGCCTCCTCAAAGTCGGCGGCCACCTTAAAGAGCTCCAGGAAGTCCGGGTCGTAGGCCGAAAGCAGGTAGTACAGCAGCCGATCCCCCAGCAGAATCACCTTAACCCGCAGGGGAATGGGGGCGGGTTGCAGGGTCACGGTGCTGCTGAGGCCCAGCACGTCGCTCACCGAGCGAATCTGGATCTCTTTGGCCCGCAAAGCCCGTTTGAGCTCCTCCCAGGCATACGGCTGTAGCAGCACCCGCCGGGCGTCCAGAATCAGGTAGCCCCCGTTGGCCCGGTGCAGCGCCCCAGGGCGTATCAGGGTAAAGTCGGTGACCAGGTTGCCGAGCTGGGCCCGGTACTCGATGCGGCCCAGCAGGTTGGAAAGCGCAGGGTAGTCTTCCTCCACCACCGGGGCTCCCTGGCTGCCGGCGTTGTCCACCAGCAGGTTCACCCGGTAACGGTCGAAGCTGCGGCTGTCGGCCAGCATCTTGCCCAGAGCCGCCTCTAAAGGGTTCTCCGACTCGCTGGGGTTCGCCAGGAACTGCCCCGCGTTTTCAATCAGGTCCTGCTCCACCACCTCCAGATAGCTCTGTACCTCGGCCAGGTCATGGTAGGGTTCGCGCACCCCGTTCAGCAGGTGGGCAATGGCGTGGCGGGTCACCTCGCGGTTGAGTTCGCGGATTTTCTGGCGTCGCTCGCTCTCCCACTGCGGGGCCTGCTGCAGGATGGCCTGCAATTTCTGGTGCAGGGCCTCCATGGCCTCCTGGATGCGCTTTTGCTCCTCCTCGGGGAGTTGCTCAAAGGCCTCGGGGGTGATGATCTCGCGCTCGCGCACCGGGGCCAGCCCCATGCCCATGGGGGTACGGATGATGGCGATGCCCTGCTGGTTGGCCTCGGCCTGGAGGGCATCGAAGCTGGCCTGCTGCTTTTGTTTGAACTCCTCGTCTATAATCTGCCGCCGGGTGCGGTAGTCCTCGCTCTCGAAGGCCGCCGGAATAGCCACCCGCAGCTCCTCCACCAGCCGCTCCATGCGCTCCTTGAGCTCTGCCCCGCGTCCGGCGGGCAGCCGCAGGGCCTGGGGTTTGTGGGGCTCAAGGAAGTTGTGCACGTATACCCAGTCCGGGGCGGGGGGCTCTTGCTGGGCCTGCGCCTGGGTAAAGTGCCGCACCAGGCTCTGCTTGCCCACCCCCATCGGCCCCAGGGCAAACAGGTTGTAGCCCTCGTGGGGCATTTTCAGGCCAAACTGCACCGCCTGGATGGCCCGCGTCTGTCCGGGGAACTCGAGCAGGGGCTTTAGCTCCGCCGTGGTCCGAAAGTCGAACTGGCTCGCATCGCAGGCCTTGCGGAGCGATGCCACCGGCAACAGATTGGCCTGGAGGGCTTTCGGTTCAAGCATGGTCGGCCCCCTTTGCAACGCCCAGGTGCTGGGCAAACCAGTCCCGCGCCAGGCGGGCCACCTCCTCCAGCTTGCCGGGTTCCTCAAAGAGGTGGGTGGCCCCCGGCACCACCACCAGCTTTTTCCTGCAATTGAGCCGCTCAAAGGCCTGCTGATTGAGCCGCAGCACCTCCACGTCCCACCCCCCCACAATCAGCAAGGTCGGGGCCCTGACCTTTTCCAGGGCATCCCCGGCCAGGTCGGGCCGCCCTCCCCGGGAAACCACCGCCCGCACCCGCGCAGGTAGCTGCGCTGCCGCGACCAGGGCCGCCGCCGCCCCGGTGCTGGCTCCAAAATAGGCCTGCTCCAGGGGCCGGGTCAGGGGGTTAAGGGCCAGCCAGTCGCTCGAGGCCACCAGGCGTTCGGCCAGCAAGCCAATATCGAAGCGGTACTGCCGGGTGTAATCGTCCAGTTGCTCCTCTTCGGCGGTCAGCAAATCAAAGAGCAGGGTCGCCAACCCGGCCTGTTGTAGTTCCTGGGCAATGTAGCGGTTGCGGGGGCTGTGCCGGCTACTGCCGCTACCGTGGGCAAAGATAACCATCCCCCTGGCCCCTGGAGGAATCCCCAGGTCACCCTGAAGCACGGCTTCGGAGTCCAGAGGAATGAGGATGGACTCGGTCTGGACAGGTTGGCTTGCAGGCATAGCGCACCTCGTTTCCATAAAACAGCTTGACTTGACCCCTGTTCTCAGTCTGGGGCCCCAAAATTACCAGAGCGTTACCGTTTCGGCGGGGTGCGTTCCGGTCACGGCCCCATCAGGCTCTATACTGATTCCAGGGAACCTGGTACAGGCAAATTATGGCAGGTCGATCCGAAATCAAAAACATGGCGCTGTTCTGCGATTTCGAGAACATTGCCCTGGGGGTGCGGGAGGCCCAGTACCCCCAATTCAACATTCAAAAAATCCTCGAGCGGCTCCTGCTCAAGGGCAGCATCGTGGTTCGCAAGGCTTACTGCGACTGGGAGCGCTACAAGGAGTTCAAGGCCGCCATGCACGAGGCAGGCTTTGAGCTCATCGAGATTCCCCATACCCGCCTCTCGGGCAAAAACTCCGCCGACATCAGGCTGGTGGTGGATGCCCTCGACCTCTGCTACACCAAGTCCCATGTGGACACCTTTGTGGTGATTAGCGGCGACTCCGACTTCTCGCCCCTGGTGTCCAAACTGCGCGAAAACAACCGACTGGTAATTGGGGTGGGCGTGAAAAAGTCCACCTCGGACTTGCTAACCGCCGCCTGCGACGAGTTCATCTTCTACGACGACCTGGTGCAAGAAGAGGTCGCGCAAAAGCGGGCTGCCAAGCCCGGTAAAACGGCACCCAAAGCCAAGACCCCCAGCCAGAAGCCCGAAGACAAGCAACAGGAGGCCCTCGAGCTGGTCCTCGAGACCCTCCTGGCCCTGCAAGCCGAGCGCGGCGGGGAGGAACGCATCCTGAGTTCGCTGGTCAAGCAAACCCTCAAGCGCCGCAAGCCAGGCTTCAACGAAGCCTCCTACGGCTTCCGCTCGTTTAGCGCACTCCTGGAGGAAGCCCAGCGCCGGGGGCTGGTGCGCTTAGAGCGCGACGAGCGCTCGGGGGGCTACATCGTGCATCCTCGAGGGGAATAAAGTTTGGTAACCACGCAATCGGCATAGCCGAATGAAACCAGCACATCAATCACCGCGTTCAACCTGCCCTACCTCGGAATATTGCACCTTTGACCGCACAGCCAGCAAACAAACCCCGGCGTGGTGATCAGTCAGGGGCTGCGCTCACCATAGAGCCCCCACTTGGCCTGGAAACTGACCCTGTCCAGGGCGAAGTAATCACGGTTCTTTTCGATATAGCCCTGCCACTGGGGCGGACATCCTGCTCGGTAAAAATGGCCGCTACCGGACAGGCCGGTACACATGCACCGCAGTCTATACACTCATCGGGGTTGATGAAGAGCATCACCTCGCCCTGGTCTTCCTCGAGCTTGGGGTGGATGCAATCCACCGGGCATACCGAAACACAGTCGCGGTGTTTGGCCCCCACACACGGTTCACAGATCACATGTGCCATACCATCCCTCCTGCAACCCCCCACTTCCGAAACCAGATACCGCCACATTTGCAAACGAGCCCTTCAGGTAGCTCCAGCCCAAAGCGCCTCTAACCCAGCAGAACACGCCCCTTCTACGGCCCCACGCTAAAATCCAACGATTACGAGGACATTACCAGAGCCCATCTGCTACACCGAACAGGTAATGTCCCTGTACCCGGTTCACAACCCCTGGCTGTACCAACCTGTATGCAATCACTCGAAGCAGCGCATAATAAAAACCATGCTCCGCGACCTTCGCAGCGACTACACCTATGGCACCCTCAGCGAGCAGGACGCCGACCCCAGCCCCTTTCGGCAGCTCGAGCGCTGGCTTTCGGAGGCCCTCGAGACCCATCTCTACGAACCCCACGGCATGACCCTGTCCACGGTGGGCGAGAATGGGCGGCCCAGCAGTCGGGTGGTGCTGCTACGGGGGTTGGACGAGCGGGGGTTGGTCTTCTTCAGCAACTACCAAAGCCGCAAAGGCCGTGAGCTGGCCTCGAACCCCTGGGCCTGCATCAACTTCTGGTGGCCCCCCTTGGAGCGCCAGGTGCGCATCGAGGGGCGGGTCGAGAAAGCCGAGCCCGAACTCTCCGACGAATACTTTGCCAGCCGCCCCTACGAGAGCCAGATTGGGTCGGCGGCCAGCCCCCAGAGCGAGGTGATTGCCAGTCGGGAGGTTCTGGAAGAGCGCATGGCCGAGCTGCGGGCCCGCTACCCCGAAACCGTGCCCCGGCCAGCCCACTGGGGCGGGTTTCGCCTGAGGCCGGACACCTTCGAGTTCTGGCAGGGCCGTCCCAACCGCCTGCATGACCGGCTGGTCTACCGCCTCCAGCCAGACGGGGGGTGGAGCATTGAACGGCTGGCCCCTTGAGCCGTAAGATTGTAGTGCTTTTTACAATGATGGAGCTATCCGGTACTGGAAGCCCTTTGCCCTGGACAGAACAATGGCCGCCGGGATAGCCAGCCACACAAGAAAAGGCCCTCGTTATGTAATAGTAGTAATAGTAGGTTCATAAATAGTCTATTGATTAACTTTGCAAGCTCTCATCTCACCATTTGATTTACACGTTCTGGATAGGATTAAGTCCGGATGCCAGACACGGAAAAGGCCACGCTTTACTACCAGAACAAAACCATCCGCTATACCATCCGCCGCAGTACCCGCCGCCGGACGGTGGGCATCACCATTGATGTTCAGGGAGTGCAGGTTGCCGCACCCCGCCGAATGCCCCTGGAACAAGTGATTGCGCTGGTAAACACCAAAGCCCGCTGGATTGCGGAAAAATACACCGAATTCAAGAGCCGTTCAGGGCCGCGCAAGCGATTTGTGAGTGGGGAGGAGTTTTTGTATTTGGGCCGCCGGGTCAGCCTGCAAATCCAGTCCGAGCGTGCCGACCCTCGCCCCAGCCGGGGGCGTCATAAGCCCGGTTCCTCGATGCAGCCCGAGTTGTTTGATTTTAACTTTGCACCCATCAGAACCCGGCCCAAAGCAGCAGTAGCCCTCAAGGGCAATGTTTTGCATGTGCAGGCCAATGCTTCCTCGGTGCAGAGCAAAGAGGTGCGGGAGATGCTCGAGGACTGGTACAAAGCTCGAGCAAGAGAAGTCATTGTGCGCCGGGTGCAACACTACGCCGACCAACTGGGCTGGCGCATGCCCACCGTGCTGATCCGTAATCAGAAAAAGCGCTGGGGAAGCTGCAACGCCAAAGGCGAGCTGCGTTTCAACTGGCGGCTGGTGATGCTGCCCCTGCGGGTGCTGGATTATGTGGTTGTACACGAGATGGCCCACCTCAAGGTGCTCAATCACAGCCCGCGTTTCTGGGCTTTGGTCGAACAGATCATGCCCGACTACAAAGCCCGCCATCAGGCCCTGCACGAGCTGGGCTTGAGCCTGTACTGGTAGGGGTTTCAGCTTTGTTTGCAAAGCACTAAGAGCCTCCCGCCTATGTTTTGGCTACTGGGATGATCGAAAATCATTCGGGTATTGCGCCCGGAGCATGATTTACTTGCCTAGCCTGGATGTATCCGATGTATCTCCAGACCTTATAAAGGCGCAACTTAGATAGCGTTCAGGATCTGGGTTCTTGCTTTTTCCTGCTCGAGGCTTATCCTTTCTGAGTCCCAACCCAACTCCGTGCCCATCAGCTCGGCAACCCGCGGGGTGGCGGCCAGGGCCGCCAGCGTGTCCAGGAAGGCCAACCGGGTTCGGCGGGCCAGCACATCCAGGGGGGTGTAAGCCATCTCGTGGCGGGCTGCATAAATCACTTCGGCCTCAATGACCGGCCACTCCACCGCCAGCCGCGCCTGGTAGCCTTCCGCCGCAATCTGGGCCACTGCCTGAGCGCGGGCGCCATAGGCGTGGTGAAGGTGCTCCGCCACATCGGGGGGAAAGCCTAGTTGCTCGAGTTTTTTCGCTCCCTCAGGCTCAAAACCTTGCCCACCCAAGAGCGGAATTTGCTCGGTGCGGGAGGGGCCGGCTTGCAGTCCAAACTGCCGAATGGCATAGTTCACCAGATCCAGGGCCATTTTGCGATAGGTGGTCCACTTGCCCCCCGTCAGGGTGAGTAGGCCCGAAGCGCTTTTCTGAATCAGGTGGTCGCGGGCCAGCCGGGCAGTGTCGGCCTCGGGGCGCGAAACCAGAGGGCGCAGACCCGACCAGCTCGCCCGTACAGACGTCCGGGGAATCTCCCCCAGGTAGGGCTTTACCTGCCTGAGCACATAACCAATCTCCTCTTCCGTCACCCTGGGATGATCCACAACGGGTGCCGGGTCGTCGGTCGTACCCACCAGGGTTCCGCCTAGCCAGGGCAGTACAAACACCACCCGCCCGTCCTCGGTTTTGGGAATCAACAAACCCGTATCGGGAGGGCTGTATTTCCTGTCCAGCACAATGTGTATACCCGAACTGGCCTTGAGCAAAGGGGGGGTGTGGGGGTCATCCATGCGCCGAATAGCGTCGGAAAAGGGGCCGGTAGTGTTGACCACCACTCGAGCAGCCACCTCCAGTTCCTTCCCACCCAGCCGATCCCGCACCACCACCCCGGTTAGCTGACCCTTTTGCTTGAGCAACCCGGTCACTTCGGCGTGGTTGAGCACCACCGCCCCTTGCTGCGCTGCGGTGAGGGCCAGCTCCACATTGAAGCGAGCATCGTCGAACTGCCCGTCCTGGTAGGCCACCGCGCCCTTCAGACCCTCGGGGTTGACCGATGGAAAACGTTCCAGGGTTCCCTTGACGCTGATGTACTGCGCGGGTTGCAGGCGGGCTTTGCCGGCCAGGAGGTCGTATATCTTCAAGCCCGTGTAGTAGTAAGGCGCTTCCCAAAACCTGTACAGGGGGGTCAGAAGCCACAGGGGGCGGGAAAGATGGGGCGCGTTCTTGAGCATGATGGCCCGCTCATGCAGCGCGTCGCGCACCAGGTTGAGCTGCACCCGGTCAAAGGTCTTGACGGCAATTTCCAGGTAGCGCACCCCGCCGTGAATCAGTTTGGTGCTGCGGCTCGAGGTGCCCTCTGAAAAATCGAAACGCTCCACCAGGGCAGTTTTGAGCCCCCGGCTGGCCGCTTCCAGCGCCACCCCGGCTCCGCTGGCGCCTCCCCCAATAACCAGGATGTCAAACGTTTCCGAAGCCAGCCTATCCAACAAATGGGCGCGTTCCATAGCAGTACCCACAGCCTAACGCACCCAGTAAAGGTGCACCAATAGCCCTCTGGTCGATGCAGTGCAGTTCATTCCGTCGCACACGAACAAACGACGGAGTTTGTGAACTTCAAACGGCCTCTGCACAAAGACCTTCGCACACCCGGTGTATAGCTGCACGGCTACCCATGGCGCCCTGACCAGAGCGGTTGGCTACCATGTATATCTTTGGCCTTTAGCTTTCAGCCTTTGACTCTTGACTCTCGGCTATAGACCATCGTCCATTGACCCAGCAATCAACCGGGTATCGGCAAACACCTGTCCGATCACCTCTTCGATGGCCGGCTCCCGCACCTCGAGGTCGTCTATGGGCAGTTCACGAAGCATCTGGCTGACCCCGCTCACCAATTGCTCCCGCCGAACCAGGAGCCGAACCTCGAGCCCCTCGAGTTCCCGCAGCTCGCCATACTGCTCCAGTCGGTCTTTCTCCACGGGTTGCCCAAGCTGGATGTGTACCTCACGGTAGGGGGCAAAGCGCTCGAGCAACCCCCCCAACCCACCGTCGTAAATAAGCTTCCCATGATGAATCATCAAGACCCGCTCGCACAGGGCGGTGATATCGGCCATGTAGTGGCTGGTGAGCAGAATGGTGGCCCGGTAGCGCCGGTTGTACTCGCGCAAAAACTCCCGCACGGCCACCTGGGCATTCACATCCAGCCCCAGGGTGGGCTCGTCCAGGAATAAGACCTGTGGGCGGTGCAAAAGCGCTGCCAGCAGCTCGGCTTTCATGCGCTCACCCAGGCTCAGCTTGCGCACCGGCTGGTTGAGCTTGCCCTCCAGTGCCAGCATCTCACTCAGTTCGCCCACCCGTTTTTTGAACTCGTTATCGGGAATCTCATACACGGCGGCGTTGACCCGAAAGCTATCGGCAGCCGGCAAGTCCCAGATTAGTTGCTGCTTGTTGCCCATTACCAGGGTAATCTTGCGCAAAAACGCATGCTCCCGCTTGAAGGGCTGGTGTCCGGCCACCTCCACCTGCCCGGCGCTGGGATAAATCAGGCCCGAAAGCAGCTTGAGGGTGGTGGTTTTACCGGCCCCATTGGGCCCCAAAAAGCCCACCACCTCGCCCGGTGCAATTGCAAACGAAACGTCTCTAACAGCTTCTACTTGACGGTATTTGCGTTGGAAAAAGTGCCGCAGCGTGCCCACGAACCCCGGCTCTTTGAGGGCTACCGGATAAAACTTGGAGAGGTTTTCGGCCCGAATTTGGCTCACCTGAAGCAGTATAGCGGGCACGCCATGCCCTGAATGACGCCCTATCCACATCTGAGAAGCTTCAAGCAGCACTTGTAACCGCCTGGTAATGCCCCGATTCTAAGTTGAAGATGGCAGGGGAGATAGGAAAGCGGCTAAGGCTTCTTTTGGGTAGGTGTGTATTTCTTGATGATGGAATGATGACCTTTTGTAAACACGGCCCTCGGCTTTCGGCTTTCGGCGTTCCAATGGGTAATCCGAAGATACCAACGTCAAGAGCCCCAAGGAGGTTCCATGAAACCCTTCAAAGACCGCAACCAGGCCGGTGAACTGCTGGCTGAGCGACTGGTGGAGCTGGGATATGACCACGAGCCCCATCTGCTGGTGTTTGCCCTGCCCAGGGGGGGTGTACCGGTGGCCTATCCGGTAGCCCGCCGATTGCGTGCCCAGCTGGACGTTTGGGTGGTACGCAAACTGGGCACCCCCGGCCACGAAGAGCTGGCCATGGGCGCTATTGCCTCGGGTGGGGGGCGGGTACTCAACCAGGAAATTGTAGAGAGCCTGCAGATTTCGGCGGACACCATCCTGGCTGTAGAACGGCAGCAACAGGCCGAGCTACAGCGCCGGGAGCACTTGTACCGAGGCCATAAACCTTTCCCCGATCTGACCGGTAAAACCGTGCTGCTGGTTGACGATGGGCTGGCCACCGGCGCCACCATGAAGGCGGCTATTGCAGCAGCCCAGCAACAACACCCCAAACGCCTGGTGGTGGCTGTGCCGGTAGCGCCCCCCGATACGGTAGCGGAGATCCAAAGCCTGGTAGACGAGGTGGTCTGCCTCGAGACCCCCGCTTTTTTCCAGGCGGTGGGGCTGTGGTACGAACACTTCCCCCAAACCTCCGACGAAGAGGTGCTGGCCTTGCTAAAGGCCGCCCAGGCTATGCCAACCCCATCTGATGCAGGGTAAAGGCGTAGAGGTCGGCCTGCTCTTCAATAAGCATGCGGGTGGGTTTACCCAGGCCGTGTCCGGCTTTGGTCTGGATGCGGATGAACACCGGTGCTTCGCCCCCCTGGGCCGCTTGCAGGGCCGCCGCAAACTTGAAGGAATGGGCGGGCACTACCCGGTCGTCGTGGTCGGCGGTGGTGATCAGGGTGGCGGGGTAGTGGGTGCCGGGCTTCAGGTTGTGCAGGGGTGAGTAGGCCAGCAAGTAACGGAACTGGCTGGGGTCGTCGGGCGAACCGTAATCCGAGACCCAGGCCCAGCCGATGGTGAATTTGTGGAAGCGCAGCATGTCCAGCACCCCCACGGCGGGCAGGGCCACCCCGAAGAGCTCCGGGCGCTGGGTCATGACGGCCCCCACCAGCAGACCTCCGTTGGAGCCGCCCTGAATGGCCAGCCGCTGGGGCTGGGTATAGCCTTGCTCGATGAGCCACTCGGCACAGGCGATGAAGTCGTCGAACACGTTTTGTTTGCGCTCGAGGGTACCGGCTCGGTACCATTCCTCGCCATACTCGCCGCCCCCGCGCATACAGGCCTGGGCAAACACCCCGCCTTGCTCGAGCCAGACCAGCCGCCCAGGGTTGAAGGCTGGGGTCATGGAGATGTTGAAGCCCCCATAGCCATAGAGCAGGGTGGGATTTTCGCCGCGCAGCTCTAAACCCTTTTTATGTACGAGGAACAGCGGCACCTGGGTGCCGTCTTTACTATTCACAAAAACCTGGTGGGTTTCATATGAACTCGGGTCGAAGTTCAGGGGCAGGGCAAAGAGGGTCTGGGTCTGGCCGGTAGCGAGGTGGTGGTGGTACAGGGTGACGGGATACAGAAAGGACGTGAAGCCGTAAAAGAGCTCCGGGTCGTCTTCCTCCCCGGCGAGGGTGGGCACCATACCCAGGGTAGGCAAGGGCAGGGGGCCCCTGGACTGGCCCTCGAGGTCAACCACCTCCAGCCGGTGGCTGGCGTGGTGCAGGTAGCCCAGCACCAGCACGTCGCCCGCTGCCTCTGCGAACTCGAGGACATCCTCCCCCTCCGGCACCAGGGTCTGGTGGCCCTCCAGCCCACCCCTGGCCACGTCCACCACCATCACCCGACCCCTGGGGGCCTCCAGGTTGGTTTTGAAGTAGAAGCGGGAGCCCTGGTTGCGAATAAAGTCAAACGAGGCCACAAACTCGCCCACCAGCTCCACAAAAGGCTCCCCGGAGCCATACGCTCGGTAGAAGAAAAGGTTCTCGCGGTGGGTGCCCCTCCACACATGCAGGCACTCGTAGCGCCCGTCGTGGGTCACGAAGGCATGAAAGCCCCACTCCTTCTGGTCGGGCCGCTCGTAGACCAGCACATCTTCGTGCTGGGGGGTGCCCAGTTTGTGCAGGTAGACCTTCTGGAAGTAGTTGGCCCCGGTGTGGTCGGCGCCTTCGGTGGGCTCGTCGTAGCGGCTGTAGAAAAAGCCCGAGGCATCCGGCAACCAGGCCGCGGTGCTGAACTTGCTCCAGCGGAGTTCGTCGGGCAGGTCCTGGCCGCTTTCCACCTCGCGCACCTTCCAGACGAGCCAGTCCGAGCCGCTCTGGCTGAGCGCATAGGCCAGGTAGCGCCCATTGCGGCTCACCGAATAGTTGGTCAGGGCCACCGTACCGTCTTCGGAGAGGGTGTTGGGGTCGAGCAGCACCCGGGGGGCCGCCTCCAGGCTCTCCTGCACGTAGAGCACATTCTGGTTTTGCAGGCCATCGTTTCGCAGGCTGAAGTAGCGCCCACCCCGTTTGAAGAAGCTGACCACCCGAGGGTAGTTCCAGAGTTCTTCCAGACGCTTTCGCACGGTCTCGCGCAGGGGAATTTGGGCCAGGTAGCCAAAGGTAAGCCGGTTCTGGGCCTCGATCCAGGCCCGGGTTTCGGGGGCGTGGGGGTCCTCGAGGGGGCGGTAGGGGTCGGGGATCTGAACCCCGTGCAAGTCCTCTATAACCGGGGCTGTGGGCGCTGGGGGGTATGAAAACCTCATTCCGCCAATATACCCAAGTTTGCTGCTCCACCAGGTCTTTTGCCCGAACTCCATCTCTGGAATACGTGTCGCAAAAGCGCTGCATAGGCATTCTTCTTTCCCTTACTAGCCCGGCCACCCTACCCCTTATCTGGAGACCGCCCTACGGGTTGTCAACCTCAATCGCACGAGCCGGGCTGAGCTCGAGGCCCTCCCCGCCTGGGGTGTCGCCGGATGAGGGGGTTTTGGAGCGCCTCTCAAAAATAACTGTCCTGCTAAGGTTGATATTACATCTCCGGCGTAATCTGCTCGGGGTGGGGTTTGCCGCTCCTGAGCTGGCTGATCAGGGTTGCGGCGATAATCAAGGCCGCCCCCACCATCCCCTGCAAGCCCAGCCGTTCACCCAGCAAAACATAGGCAAACGCGGCGGCATAGACGGGCTCGAGGGTAAAAATCACCGCTGCCTGGGGTGCGGGCACCTGCCGCTGACCCAGGGCTTGCAACCAGATGCACAGCGCCGAGGCCACCAGGCCCAGGTACAAAAGCGAAAGGTAGGGGAAGCCTTCGGCATTCCAGCCAGGCCCTTCCCAGAGCATCCAGAAAAGCGAGAGCAGGGTGACCGTCAGCATCTGAATACCGGTGAGCGGCAGGGCCGGAAAGCGCTGGGCAAAGCCCTCCAGCCGCCAGATGTACAGGGCATACGAAAACGCCGTGCCCAGCGTCCAGGCGTCGCCCAGGTTGGGGGGGGAGCCGTCGTAGGACAACAGCCCCACGCCCCCCACCGCCAGCCCCGCCGCCAGCCAGATGGGCCAGCCCAGGCGGTGCCCCAGCATTCCCAGCAACAGGGGCAACACCACCACATACAGCGTGGTGATGAAGGCGCTGCGACTGGCCGTGGTGTATTGCAGGCCAATGGTCTGGGTCAGGTAGGCCACGAACAGCACCGCACCAAGCTCGAGGCCCGCTCGCCACAGCCTGGGGTCGCGCCGGAACAGGAAGGGCACAAAGACCAATGTGGCAATGGCGAAGCGCACAAAATTGATCTGGCCCGGCCCCAGGGTTTGCAGGCCATCTTTCACCAGTACAAACGTGCTGCCCCAAAAGAGCGTCGCCAGGTTGAGGTAGAGCAGTCCTAGAAGCTGGCCTCGGCGCACAAAGAAGAGTCTACGCACAAGATAGTGCAAATCCAAGCAGTTACTGAGAACGGCGGTGTCAACGGCACGAAATTCATCCAATCTAACAACAAGTACACTTGTCATTCCGAGGAGGCGTTAGCCGACGAGGAATCTACTGCGGCACAAGGTTAGTGAATGTTGGGGATGGTAGCGCATTAGATTCCTCCCTGCACTCGGAATGACCCCTTTAACTGGGCTTTTGTGCCCCTAGCGTCACTGTTCTGAGTAGCCTCGATAGTTTGCAGGCTTCAGTACACAGTCGAACAAATACCCGTACAGATATATCCATTTCGGTTGAGTTATACGGCTATGCCACAGCTCGTACTGTACTCCGGCAGAAGCCGAAGCGGACGCCTTTTCGTTCCTCTACTAGTAGTGGTAGGGAGGGGGCAGCAGGTCTATCCTTCTCAGAAACCTGAAGGTGAATGAACACCTCCACAACGGTGTATTCAAATGGCCTCCTCGTGTGATTACCAACCCCAGGTGCAGAGCTCCAGAATTCGGCTGGCTCATCACAGCAAATCCAAAAACACCCAAGCCAGGAGCGCCCCTACCAAGGTCATAGACAAACCCCAGCCGAGCAACTGGCGGAACAACCGGTTGCGGTTCTGGCTGTGGGGTAGCGCCGCCAGGCACAAAGCCCCCAGCGTCGAGAGCGGGCTCACGTCCACCATGTGCGAGCCCAGGTCAATTGCCACCACTGCCGCGGTCAGGTCGGCCACCCCCACCCGCTCGAGGATCTGCGGGGCCAGCGGGATGAACAGCGGCATCACCACCCCCGACGAGCTGCTTCCCACCGAGGCCATCCCTGCGAAGAAAGCCAGCACAGCATTGACCGTCTGGGGGGTAGCAGCCTGCGCCAGCAGGCGGGTGGTGAGCTCGAGGCTCCCTACTTTTTCCAGCAGCCCAATCAGAATGCTCAGGCCCGAAATCAGCAGCAGCACCCCCCACGGCAGGGCCTTGATGCTGGCGTCGGCGTCGCCCAGCCGAAACAGGCTGAGGGCGGCCACCAGCGCAAAGGCTGCTGCCGGGGCCGGCACCTGGAATACCACCAGCGCCACTATGAAGAGCCCAATGGCCAGCAGCGTCAGGACATGGCGAAGCTCGAACCCCTGCCGCGGCACTTCGGGCACATCGGCGCGGCGTTGCACCCGGTAACCCCCCAAAAAAAGATAGGCTGCCAGCGCGGTCACGGCCTGGATTAGAGCCACCGTGAGGAAAATCTGCAAGGGCAAGAGGGGTTCGGTCAGACCGATTTTCTGGATCAGGGCCGTGTTGATGTTACCCGTCACCGAGACCGGCGAGAAAGCCCCCGCATTGGCCCCGGTACAGACCAGCACTGCCATCAGAAAGGGGCTGATGCCCGCCGCGACTGCCGTGGGCATGGCGATGGGGGCAACCAGCACGGTGGCAGCGATGTTGCCGGGCCCCATCGCAGAGAGCGCGAAGGTCAACAGAAAAAACGAGACCGGCAGCAGCCGGGCGTTGCCACGCACCAGCCGGATCGCCACGGCGGCCAGGCGCTCGAGGGTTCCGTTCTGCTGGGCCATCTCGAACAAAAGCGCCACCCCCACAATGGTCAAGACCAGTTGTGAGGGCAGAAAGCCCGCCACCTCGGCTGCGCTGAGGCCCATCACCCCAAGCCCCAGGCCATAGGCCACCGCCACCGCGAAAATGCCCGCGTTCAGGTCGCTGCGAACCGCCGCCAACACCAGAATGGCCACCAGCAGCAGCAGGGCGACGAGGGCCAGCGACATGGGGCCATCTTATCGCGGTCTTGTAACCGTATCAGGCTACGGGCTCAGCACGCAGGGCCTGGGCAATCCCCTGCGCCCAGGCCTCGAGGGCTTTCCAGTCGCGGAAATCGCCGGTTCTGGCCCGCAAGGCCATGATAATTAGCTTTTCGCCCCAGTGCAGTTTTTCGGGGTCAATCTTGCCGTGGAAAAAAGCGATGCTGCGGGGGTTAATACGCTCCAGGAGGGGCTTCAGTGCTTCGGGGTAGCGCCAGCCATGCATGATTTCCACCGGGTCACCCTCGCCGGTAGGGCCACTAGAGAATATCCACAGGGGCCGGGTCGCCAGCGCTTCCTCCTGGGTTTGCAACAACTCAACCACCGGCTTCATCCAGCTACCGGCATAGACCGCACTACCCAACACCACCGCGTCGTAGGGCTTCACCTCCTTCACCGCTTCGGCAGGCAGCACCTCCACGGCCAACCCTGCCTCGCTCAGCACTTTGCCCACCCTCCCTGCCATCTCGGCGGTTGCGCCGTATTTGCTGGCATACGCCACAAGCACCTTCATACCCACCTCCTACAAGCCTTTAGCCCGCACGTACTGGCTAACATCGGTGTTGTAGACAATCTCCTCGACGGTAAAAACCGCCCAGGGCTTGCCATCGTCGATCCAGGTCGCGGCCCCCACGGTTGGCAAAAGATAACCGCCCAGGGGTTTATATTCCAGGCTCTCGTTCAGCCAGAGCACTTTTTTGCCGGTGGTGCCCTTGTAGCGCATGGACTCGAGCCAGCGCAATAGCCCACTATCGGGGTCGAAGCGGGCCACGTAGCGTTCACTGCCCTCCCGAAAGGGCACCTGTAAAATCGCTGTCTGGTCGTCTACGGGCTCCCAGCGTACCCTGGGGTCGGTCAGGAAGACTGCAGGAAACCACATGGACTCACTCCACATCCCCAGGTTGGCGCCCTGATCGGCAGTAGGGTCGTTCTCCACCCTGGCCCAGGGCAGTTCCTGCAGGCTTTTGCCATCCAGATAGGTCTCGTGAACCCTCATCAGGGGCAGGCCAAACCAGGTAGCCTCGATGTAGTGGCGGTAGTTCTTCCCGACCTCGTGGATAAAGCGAAAACGGGCCGGGAACTTGGGGAATCCGGGAACCGGCCCCACCAGAGCCCGCCCGGTAACCACCGCCGAGGTAATGACGGGAATTTGCTCACCGTAAACAGTGCGATAAAAGCGCTCAACCGGAGCGGGCAGCCCGGTGGGCAAAGGCACAGTGGCGATGGGCAGGGTGGTCGCCGCGTAAGCCGGAAAGGGCGCGGGCTGCACCCTCAGGCCAAGCCAGGCTACGGCAAGCAGGGCAGCGATCCCGAACAAGGCATACCACCCGATCATCTGGCCGATCATCTGGGGCCTCCTTTGCAAGCGGGGAGCACCAGGAGCAGACTGCATGGTTACCTCTGGCTCTAGATTGACCCGAGAGCCTGGCCTTTACATCCCTCCAAAGATGTAATGGATGCGAGAACCTGACTTCATTGAGTTTGCGCCAAAATCGGTAGGCATTATCCCAACCCCCGCAGCAGGCGTCAAATCTCGTGCACCTCGGGAACCGCGAAGCGTTGCAGCCAGGGTTTGCGCTGCACCAGTACTGCAGTGGGAACCACCTGCACGGGTACTCTGGCATCGGCCACAATGCTCTGGGCTGTAGGCCCCAGCACCTCCGAAGTCTGCTCGGCGTCATCGTGGCAGCCAATCACAATTAAGTCGGCGTGGGTTTGCTGGACGGTCTGGGCCACCACCGCGCCGATGGTCTGGCCCTGGGGCTCCACCACCAGCACTGCCGGTTGGCGGCGGGCTCCCTGCACCATTCTGGCAAAGGTCTCGGAAACCGAGCCCTCGGCGTTCTCGAGCACATGCACCAGTGTCACCTTACAGCCCAGCCAGCGCGAAAGATCGAGGGCATGTTGGGCAGCAGCCTGGCTACCCGCTCCCAGCCCCACAGGAACCAAGATGTGACGAAACACAAGCACCTCCTGTTGGTTCAATCCAGTTCACCTGAGCCTAGAATGGGCCCAGGCCATTACCACGGTGTTACCGCTGGTACGGGGACAAGGGTCAAGGGTCGAGCGCCACAAGGCCAGGACTCATCGCTTCCCACCAACCCTGGGGCAAGGTTGCCGCCTCATTTTTCCTTTGCCCAGCGCATCCAGATCTGGTCAGCGGCCCTTCTACTCCAAATGGCGGATGAAGCGGTAATGGATTTGTAACAAAATTAAGACATGAAAAGGATGCCGACCCGTTCAGAACAGGCTACGCCTGCGCTCCGGGTGCGCACCCTGGGCCAGGTGGAGGTATTGGTGGCCGGACGGCCAGCCGTCTGGCACGCCCACACAGCGGAAGAACTCTTCTTCTACCTGCTTTCCTACCCCGAGGGCCGCAGTAAGGGAGAAATCCTCGAGACCCTGTGGGGTCTCGACCCTGACCCCATTGCCAACAACCGCTTCAGGGTAACGGTTTTCCGAATCCGTACCGCGCTGGGGAACCCCGCGGCCATCCTGGAGGATCATGGTCGTTACCGCCTGACCGAAGAAATTCTGCACAGCACCGATTTATACGATTTCTACCAGGCCCTTGCCGAGGGCCAGCGTGCGGCCCATCAAGACCTGCGCCTGGAGAGCTATCTGCGGGCCATATCGCTATATCGGGGCGATTATCTGCCCGGCTATTCAACCAACTGGGTTTCCCAGGCCCGCGAGGAACACAAATCCGCCTACGTGCAAGCGCTGCTGGAGGTAGCCATGATCCATTATGACCGGGAAGACTGGCGGGCTACTGCCCTTTACCTCGAGCGGGCCCTGAAGACCGACCCCTATATCGGCGAGAACTACCACCAGCGTCTGATGTGGTGTCTCGCCGCTATGGGGGATCGCTACGGCGCTATCGAGCATTACCGTCGCTTTGTGAAATTTTTGCAAGAAGAGCTGGGTGATACCCCCATGCCCGAAACCCAGGCGCTGGCCGAACACATCAAGCAGGGTAATCCCATCGCCCCCTATCACGAGGTTCGTAGCCTGAGCCCCAAAAGCCCGGAGGCTTGAGGCAGGATGAGCAGGCGACCAGTACCCGCAACTGTAATGGATAGGTAATTGGCCTGGGTTTGAATCAAACCAGGAGGCGGAGGTGAGCACCTGACCTCCCAGCACATAGAAAAGAAGGAGGTTGCCATGTTGACCCAGGAAGGTACCCGCTACATACGCGAGTTTGTGGCTCCCAGGGTGGCTCCGGTCTTGTCGCTGTATCTGGATGTGAACCCGGCCAACCCGAGCAACCAGGGTAAGGCTTATGTGCTCAGGGCTCGAGAGGCGCTGGAAACCACCAAAACGCCCCCCGAGGTACGCAAAAAGGTGCTAGAGGCGCTCGAGCACGACCTACCCCAGGCCCGCAGCCGGGTGCTCTTTGCCACCGGGAGCTGGATGGAAATCTACGACCTGCAGGTGGATCTGCCTTTGGTGGAGGGCGTCGAAGCCCGCTGGGGCGAGCCCTACCTGACCCCCATTCTCTACGTGCTGGACGAATACGACCGGGTGGGGGTGGTCTACCTGGATAGCGAGAAATGGCGCATGTTCGAGGTATACCTGGGCGAGATTGAGGAGCTGCCGGGAGCTTTTCGGGCTGTGCCCACCCAGGAGTGGAACCAGCTCACCCAGGACAGCCCAGGGCGGCGCTACGGCCAGGGAGGCATCCACCGGGCAGCGGCCAACACCGACCGCTTCGAGCGTCGGCTGGATACCTGGACCCACCGCTTCTACAAGCGCCTGGCGGGCCTGCTCGAGCAGGTCATGAATGAGCGCAATATCCAGCGGCTGGTGCTGATCGGACAGAAGCCCGAGGTTCTGGTGTTCAAAGAACTGCTTCCCAAAAGGCTGCGCGAACGGGTACTGGCTACCCTGCCCTCCCTGCCCACCCCCCGTGCCCCGGCAGGCGAGGTGCTGAAGCTGGTAGAGGGCGTGCTGGAACCTCTCGAGCGCGAACGGGAAAACCGGCTCCTGGACGAGCTGGCCGAGCGTGGGGTAACCGGGCTGGATCAGACCCTAGAGCTCTTGCAGCAGGGCGGGCTGCACCTGCTGGTAGCCCCCTGGAACCCCCAGGGTAAGGTCTACCGCGCCCCGGATGGCTGGGTGGGGGGCAGCATGGAGGGCGCCGTAGCGCATGGGGCCGGACGCATCGAGGATGTGGAGCTCAAGCAGGTCTTGCCCGAGCTGGCCGAGGCCTATGGAACCCGGCTCGAGTTCGTGCGAGGGCCGGCTGAAGAACGTCTGCACAAGGCTTTTGGGGGGCTGGCTGGGCTGCCTCGCTGGTAATGCTCTGGTAACGGCAGCAGGTTAGCTTCAAAGCAAGGAGGGTACTATGTTCCGCAAAATCCTGATCGCGGTGGATGAATCATCCTGCAGCGAGCGGGCTGGGCGGGTGGGTTTGGCCTTCGCTAAAAAGCTGAATGCGCAGGTGCTCGTAACCCATGTATTGAAGGCACCCCCCACTTACTGGGGACTGGCCGCTCCGTCGGAAGCCATGAAGCACCGCGCCGAAGAAATCCTGGCCCCCTGGGCAGAGCTAGGCCGGCAGATGCAGCTCGAGCTCCGCACCGAGCCCATGCACGACGACGACATTGCCGAAGGTATCGTCTACCTGGCCAACCGATGCCAGTGTGACCTGATCGTGATGGGCACCCACGGGCGCGAGGGGCTGGGGCGGATGTTGTTGGGCAGCGTGGCCGAACGGGTGAGCCGGCTGGCCAAAATGCCGGTGATGCTGGTGCGCGGCGATGGGCAGGTGGAGCCCAGCACAGGTCTGTTTGAGCGCATTCTGGCTCCGGTGGATGGCAGTGAAGCAGGCCGCCCCGCTTTCGAGATGGCCGACCAGTTGGCCACCCTGCTGGGTGCCGAGTTGCAGATTCTGCATGTGGTGCCCCCTCTGCCTGCCCCAATGGTAGGCCCCTTCAGCGGTAACATGACCGCCTTCAACTGGGAGGACACCCTGAAGGCGATGGAGGAGCAGGGCGAGGTCATTGTGGAGAACGCCCGTAAGCAGGCCAGAACACCCCTGGTCAAAGCGGCTCTTCTGAGGGCCCAGACCCGGCGGGAAGCCGACGTGATAGTGGACTTTGCCCGCGACAGCCGCGCTGACCTGATCGTGATGGGTACCCACGGGCGCACCGGTCTGGAACGCTTGCTCCTGGGCAGTGTGGCCGAAGGGGTAGCCCACCATGCGCCGGTACCCGTGCTGCTGGTTCGCCCGGTTCCGGCAGCATCCAGTGCTAACCAAGCTGAGGCTGCAACAGCCCATGCTTGACCGTCCAGACCTCTGGGTTTCGGGTGGGGTGGCGGCCCGGAGCCCAGCAGGTAGGCCTAAGGCTTCGTCCGATGTGTGGCCACCGCACGTCCAACAAGAGCAAAGGAGGAAGCGGTATGTTGGCTCGTTTCGACCCTTGGCGTGAAATGGATAACATGCGGAGGGAAATCGAGCGCTTGTTTGACGAAAGCCTGTTCCGTCGTGAGTTTCCGTTCCTCGATAAAGAGGTGGCGGCCATGCCACTCGATATCTACGAAGAGGGCAACAACATCCTGGTGAAAGCCTCGATTCCTGGCCTCAAACCCGAAGACATCAAGATTGAGGTACGTGGCGATGTGCTTCGGATTTACGGCGAAGCCAAAAAGGAGGAAGAGAAGAAAGAACGCAACTACCACCTGCGCGAACACCGCTACACCCGCTTTGAGCGCTCGGTGGTACTGCCCAGTGAAGTGCTGACCGATAAGGCCGAGGCCGTGTTCGAAAACGGCGTGCTAACCCTGACCCTGCCCAAGAGCGAAGTCGCCAAGGCCAAAGCCATCCCGATCAAGACCCCAGTAAAGGTCTAGGAGGGAAGTATGTCGGCTCGAGCGATTGACCTGTTCATGGGTCTGGTGTTTGCCCTGCTGGCGGTACTGGGCCTGTTCTTTGCCCCCGGCGGCCTGATTCTCGGCTTCATCCCCAGCACCACCGGCCTGGCGCTCGTGTACCTGATTACCGCCGTGGTTTTGCTCTACGGCTATTTCACCAACGACCAGATGGCCCATCTGGTAGCGGCGGTAATGGGCGTGGTCTATGCCGCGCTGGCCATTATCGGGTTCTTCAACACCAGCTTCCTGGGCTTGCCCACGGACGGCTGGAACATCGTGGTGAACCTGATTGCTGCAGTGGTGCTGATCTACGACTGGCTGGGCACCCCCAGAACCGCCACTTGAGGTGCAAACTCATTGCTTGAAACGGGGCGAAACCACATTCGCCCCGTTTCACTGTGTTTGACCCGTGCTGGAGCGCGGTGGTTATGATAGTAACTTCAGCCCCATACCCAACTTTGGGCGACACACAAGGTGGGGGTGGCAGGAGGTGGGTTGTGGCTTTCAAACGCTTATCCCCTATCCCCTAACCCCTGCTCCCTACTTGATCCTTTCTACAAAAAGTGTTCAAACAAAGATGGTATGAGCCCACCACTCAAGGCAGATCACCGGTGGAAGCATCGCCGCCCAGCAGCGTTGCTCTATTCGAGCAAAGGTTTTCCCTGCAAGCCATGTTGTAATCTATTTTGTTCAGTATTGACTAAACAAATCAAACCAACTAAACTTTGGGAATGTCCGACAGCCTGCACCATTTCGTCGAGGAGTTCGCTCTGGCCTACGAAGCGGCAGGAATTCCTCGCACGGCGGGGCGTATTTTGGGCTGGCTGATGGTCTGCGACCCCCCCGAGCAGACTGCCTCGCAGTTGGTGGAGGCGCTGGGGGCCAGCAAAGCTTCCATCAGCACCATGACCCGGCTGCTGGCGCAGATGCACCTGATCGAGCGGGTGCCCAAGCGGGGCTCGAGGCAGGACTACTTTCGCATCCGGCCCGGCACCTGGAGTGAGCGGGTCAAAAGCGGTCTGGCAGGCCTGAGCGTCTACAAAACGTTGGCCGACAAGGGCCTGCGGCTCTTGGAAAACGCCCCCCCCGAACGCGGCGAACGGCTGCGCGAGATGCGAGAGCTCTACGCTTTCTTCGAGGAGGAGTTGCAGGGGCTGTTCGAGCGCTACGAGCGTAGAAAACGCAAACGAAAGGGTTGAGCGGAGGTCAGGATGCAACAAAACTTTTCCAGCATGGTAGCCCTGCCCCGGCTGGCCTGGCGCAACCTCTGGCGGCATCGGCGGCGCACCTTGCTGCTGGTGCTGGTGGTCGCTTACGCCACCATCACCACCATTTTGTTCTGGGGGGTGCAGGATGGCTTCACCCAGTCGGTACAGCTTGGCAACGCCCGATTTCTGAGTGCACCGGCCCTCATTACCACCCCGCAGTACTTCGAAGACCCCGACCCCGAACAGGGCTTGCCCAGCCTGGACTTTCTGACTCGGGTACAAACCCAACCCGGCGTGAATGCGGCGGCACCCCGGCTCGAGTTTCCCACCCTGATTCGCTCGGCCTACACCGCCGATGCGGCCAAGGCCCGCGGGGTGGACCCCGCCCTCGAGGCCAGAGTGAGCAACATTCCCACCGCCATTGCCGCGGGTCGGATGCTGGAAAAACCGGGCGAGGTGGTGCTGGGGCAACAACTGGCGGAGCGCCTGGACGTGCGGCTGGGCGAACGGGTGGTGCTCGATACCTCGGCGCTGGCAGGGCCACAGGCCCTGGGGCTGCGGGTGGTGGGGCTGGTGAAGTCGGGGATTGCCCCGGTAGACCGGGGCACGGTGCTGGTGCACCTTCAGGATGCCCGCCTGCTCACCGGATTGCAGACTGCCACCGGGGTTGCCCTGGACCTGACCCGGGGCCAGGAAGCCCGCATTGCCGAGGCCCTGCAACCGGTGCTGCCACAAAACATTCGGGCCTACGACCTGACCCAGCTGCTGGGGGGTCTGTCTTCGGCGATTGGCGCCAAACAGAGTTCGACCTTCTTGATCGGGATGATTTTTTCGTTATTTGCCGCGCTGGCCGTGACCAGCACGGTACTGGTGAGCGTGCTCGAGCGCACCCGCGAGTTTGGCATGATGGGGGCCATCGGCATGAACCCCCCTCGGCTGGCCACCATGGTCACGCTCGAGACGGTGCTGGCTACCAGCATCGGCTGGGGGGTGGGGCTGGTGTTGGGCTACGCTCTCAACTTCTGGATGGCCACCCAGAACGTGCTGGGGCCCATCTTTGCCAGCTACGGAGCGGCCTGGGAAATCCTGGGCACCGGCGGTGAAATTTACACCGCCCAGAGCCCTCTCTACGCCCTCTATGCGGCCCTTACCATCGTACTGGCCGCATTCTTCTCGATTCTGATTCCGGCCCGACGGGTGCTCTCACTCAACCCCGCCGAGGCCATGCGGACGGAGTGAAGGGAGGCACTGCATGAAGCTACGATTGTGGTTGCTAAGCCTGCTCTGCCTGGGGCTTGGCAGCGCCGCCACCGACCCCCAGGCCGTGCTCAGGGCCATCGTGGACAACCAGCGTGGGGGGAGCGTGCGGGCCACCCTGACCCTGAGCGTGACCCGCCCTGACCGGCAAACCCAGTACGTCCTCGAGGTGGTCTCGGATGGCAACGAGCGGGCCGTCACCTGGGTCAAGGCCCCACCCCGCGAGGCCGGACAGGCTTTTTTGCGCGTAGGGGACAACATTCAGATTTACAACCCCACCCTGAAACGGGTTCTGCGGCTGCCCCCCAGCGGGCGCAGCGATAGTTTCCTGGGCTCCGACCTCTCCTACAGCGACTTGGCCGGACGCGACCTCGAGCAAGACTTCACCCCCAGCATCGGCGCGGAAACCGAGGGAAGCATCACCCTCGAGCTCACCCCCAAGCCCCAGGCCCCCACCCCTTACGGCAAGCTGGTGTTGCAGGCCAGCAAACCCGGCTTCGTGCCCCGCGAAGTGCTCTACTACGACCAGCGCGGCCAGGCGGTACGAAAGATTACCTTTGCCCAGTTTGCCCAGGTCGGGGGGCGCAGCTTCCCCACCCAGACCACCGTAGAGGACTTGCTGCGTCCGGGCCACCGCACCAGCGTGGTCTACAGTAACTACCGCTTTGGCCTGGCCATTCCCGAAAGCTGCTTCACGGTGCGAGCCCTCGAGGCCGGCTGCTAAGGCAGCTTCGCAGAGAGGTCGCAGGCCAAAAGTACGTCAAGGGTTAAGGGTCGAGGGCACAGGGTATCGAAGATGCGCACAATCGGCTATGGGCTATCCGCTATCGGCTTTACCCGAGCTTTCGGCCTTCCGCTGGGTTTTTAGCGGTTAGCTAGACGCGAGGCACACATGTTCAACCTCTTCAGTCTTTCCTGGCGCAATATCTGGCGACACCGTGGGCGCAGCCTGATGACGGCGGGTGCGGTGGGCCTGGCGGTGTTTTTTACGCTGGTCTACCTGAGCTTCCTGGGAGCCATGGAAAACGGCATCTACAACAACCTCACCGCCTCGGTGGGGCACTTGCAGGTGCGGGTGGAGGGCTACCGCGAAAAGCGTGAGTTCCGCGACCTGCTCATTCCCAATGCAGCCCAGGTGGAAGCCCGGCTTGCCACCCAGACCCAGGCCAGCCGGGTGGTGGCCCTGGAAATTCCCGCCCTGGTGGCCGGCGAAACCCGTTCCAGGGGGGTCTTGCTGATTGGCGACCAGCGCCCTCCTGAGCTGCGCGAACGCTTTGTGAAGCAGTCGCTGGTGGAAGGGCGTCTGCCACAGACAGGCGACCTGGACAGCATTGCGCTGGGCGCCTCGCTGGCGCGGGCCCTCAAGGTGAAGCTGGGCGATGCGGTATATGTCTATGCACCCGGCACCGAAGGACGGGGGGCCGGGGCCTACCGGCTGGTAGGACTGCTGCGCTTTCCCGACCCTGCCATCGAGGCCCGCAGTGCCTACCTGGCGCTGGCTGCCGCCCAGGAGCTGGCCGCGCCGGGCAGTGCGACCCGCATCGAATTGCACTTCCCCTTCACCCGATACAGCCAGGATGCCCAGCTTGACACCGTGCAGCCAGCGTTGGCGGCCAGCCTGGGGCCGGGCCTGAGCCTGGAAAGCTGGCGTGAGGCCAGCCCCGCCATTGCCCAGATTTTCAACCTGCTCACCCCTTTGGTCTTGATTTTTGCTGCCATTTTTTTTGGGCTGGCGGGGCTTTTGGTGGTCAACACCATCTACCTGGGTTTGCTCGAGCGCACCCGTGAGTTTGGCGTGATCGTGGCCCTGGGGGCAGGCCCCGGCCAGGTGACCCGGATGGTGGTGCTGGAGAGCCTGCTTCTGTGCTCGAGCGGGGCTTTGGTGGGCGGTCTGCTGGGCCTGCTTACCATTGCGGCTCTCTCGGGAGGGTTCTCGCTCGAGGCCCTCTATGGCGAGGTGGGCAGCGTATTTGGTTTGCCCGAGAAGGTCTACCTGAGCCTGCGGGCCTGGGACATCCCCATCACCCTGGCCTATACCCTCCTGACCGGCCTGCTGGCGGCCTGGTGGCCGGCCAGGGTCGCCGCCCGCTTAGAACCCGTAGAAGCCATGCGCTTTACCGCTTGAACCGAGGTGATGCATGACCCCCGTTTTGCAGGTTAAGGAACTAACCAAGGTGTACAGGGTAGATACCGTGGAAACCCCCGCGCTCCGGGGGGTGAGCCTGGAGGTTCACCCTGGCGAATTCATCGCGCTGGCTGGCCCCTCGGGCAGTGGGAAAAGCACCCTCCTGCACCTGATGGGGGGCCTCGACAAACCCACCTCGGGCGAGGTGTGGCTCGGGGGGCAACGCATCGATGGTCTTTCTAAAGCGCAGCTTTCCAATCTGCGGCTATGGAACGTGGGTTTTGTATTTCAGGCCTACAACCTGATTCCGGTGCTGACCGCGCTGGAGAACGCCGCCTTTGTGCTCGAGCTGCGCGGCGAACCCAGGGAGGTGCGCGAATCCAAAGCCCTGCAAGCGCTGGAAACCCTGGGCATGAAGGACCTGGCCCACCGCCGCCCCAACCAGCTTTCAGGCGGGCAACAGCAGCGGGTAGCGGTAGCCCGCGCCCTGGCCGCTCAGCCCAAAATCATCCTGGCCGACGAGCCCACTGCCAACCTCGACTCCAAAACCGGCCTGGCCCTGATTGAGCACATGCGAACCCTCAACCGCGAACAGGGCGCCACCTTTGTCTTCAGCACCCACGACCCCAGGCTCCTGGAGCGGGTAGACCGGATTGTGCGGCTCGAGGATGGGCAGATTGCGGCTTAGCTTCGTCAAGGGCCAGGAGCGTATTGCGCATCGCTCGTGGTTCGTTGTGCGGAGTTTGTGGCTGATGGTGGTTTGCCTTCAGCCCACCCTGGCGCAAAACCTGGAGACCCGGCTCGAGGTTCGCTTTAGCACGGCCCTGGCCATCAGCAACCTGCCGCTGGCCGCAAGCTGGAGCCTTGAGGCCCGCCTCGAGGCCCGCTATGACCTGAGCCCGCTGCGCTTTCAACTGGTGCTCGATCCGGGGGTGAGCTTTTCCCGCTTGGTTGCCACCGACGCGGGCCTGACCGAGCTGTATGGGCTCTACCGCGAAGGCGATCTGGACGTCAGCGCGGGGCTCGAGCGCTTGCCGCTGGAAGTCGCCCGCCTCGCGCTGCCCTACAGCCTGGAGCCCGTCAGTCCGCTGGGCAACCGCCAGGGCCGCTGGGGTGTGCGGGTGAGCTGGAACCCCGAAGCCACCCGGCTGCGCCTGGCGGTGCTGGAAGAGGCGGGCCGTCTGGTTCCCGTACTGAGCCTGCGGCGCGAGTTTGGTGCGTTTGAACTCGAGGCCCACGCCCTCTACCCCGCCCGCCCGGTGGTGGGCCTGGGCGGGAGCGGCACCGTGGCGGGGCTGGTGGTGTACGGGGAAGGCTGGCTTTTGCTTGACCCCCGGGAGGCCCGCTACGCGCTGGGCCTGAGCGGTAGCCTGGGCGAGGGTTGGTGGGCGCTCGAGGGAGGCTACGCCAGCACCCTGCCTCTCTTACCTGCGGGTCATTTCCTGGCAGGGCAGTGGACCCTCCCGCAGGGGGAGGAAGCCAGTTGGAACCTGAGCACGTACCTGCTGTTGAACCATCCTCTGCGAGCCCAGCTCAGCACCAGTTACATTTACCTCCTCTCCAACTACGAACTAAGAACCACCCTCAACGCTTTCTTTAGCCCCGGACAGACATTGTTCGGTTTTGCCCTCTGGGCGCGGGTTTTCCCATGAGCGCCCCAAAGCGCTCTTCGATAGAGCCATCCGGTGTCAGGGGTCCTTCTGGAAGGGCAGGCACCTCCGTAAAGGGCCCGATAAACGATGGTTGCACAAACCGTTGGGCCATAATGCCGGGGAATCACCCCGGGCCTTAGCATTGACTATTGGTCTAATACCAACTCTGCGCGTGAGCGGCGCTAAACGCGCCCCTCACTTGCCGCGCCAGGGGGCGCGTCCGAGGGACTTGTGTATCGCTTTTGGGTCACTTCTAAGCAGATTCGGTCTAATGGGCACATGGCTCCCCTTGGGTATGCTGGTTTTCTATGGGTTCTGTTTACGTCACCCTGCTCCGCCATGGGCGCTCTCTGGCCGACGACCAGAACGTACACGAGGGCCGCTACGACGCCCCCCTAACGGAAGTGGGTCTGGGCCAGGCCCAAGCACGCCTGGAGGAGTTCCGCGCCCAAAAGCTTCGCTTTGACCGGATTATCTCGAGCCCCCTGCAACGCGCACGAACGGTGGCCGAGTTGATGAGTGAGGGCCTTGGGGTGCCGCTGGAGCTCGAGGCCGACTGGATGGAGCAAGACAACGGCCTTATGGCCAGACTATCCTACGAGGAAGGCCAACAACGTTTCCCCGAGCCCAACTTCCGCAACCCCTATGAAAAACCCTTTGGGGGCAGTGGAGAGAGCGGGTGGGAGCTTTACAGCCGGGCTGCCCGCGCTGTGCAAAGGCTGGTGAGCCGAGGTGCCGGGTCTTATCTGGTGGTGGCCCACGGGGGCGTGTTGAACGCCGCACTCCGGGTCATCATGGGTATTCCCCCAACTGCCAACGAGCAGGGCATCCGGTTCTCATTTGCCGACCTTGGCTATGCCATGCTGGAGTACCGCCCCGAACAGCACATCTGGCGTCTGGACAGGTTCGAGATGGGCTTCAACACCAGGGCTTGAGGGGCTTGCAGGAAACCCTTCACCGCACCCGCTCCAGATACCGCCACCCCAGCCCTGCCAACCCCACCTGCTCCTGGTAGGCACGGCCCTCCACTGCATCGCGCCACTGGCCCGCTGGCAACCGCAGGTTGACAGCCTCCGTTCCGTTGTTGAAAACCGCCAGCACCTCGCCCACCCCCAGCTCGCCCCGCAGGAAAGCCAGCAACGAGCCTTCGCCCAGGTAGGTGCGCAAGAGCGGGCTGTGGAACGCCTTGAGCTGGCCCTTGAGGCGGCCCAGCAACTGGTAGTGGCGCAGTACCTCGGTTCGGCACCTGTCCCACTGAAGCGGATACCGGTACAGCTCGTTGACCGGCCACTGCCCCCGCTCGCCGGTGAAGCCGCATTCCTCGCCCTGGAAAAACACCGAAGCCCCCGGCAGGGCATAGAGCATGGCCGAGGCCAGCCGCAGCCGGGCCAGGGCTTCGGGCGAGGGGGTATCGCGCAGCCCCCCGCCTCCCAGGTCGGTCAGCACCCGTGGGGTGTCGTGTGAGCCTATCAGGTTGAAGCCCATGGCCGCCACCGCTTCGGGGTAGGTGGCATAGACCCGCGCCAGCTCAAAGAGTACCCGCCGTCCGTTCTGCAAAGGCCCACCCCTGGCAAAGCCCAGCACGCCCCCAAAAGCCGGGGGCGACCCCCCCCGCCCCACGGTGTAGTTCATCAGTGAGTCGAACTGGTCGCCTTGCAGGTACTGGGGGCGCAAATCCCAGACCTCGCCCACCAGGTACACGTCGGGTTTCAGGGCCTTGAGCTCGGCCCGCCATTTCCGCACAAACTCGGGGGCAATTTCATTCGCCACGTCCACCCGAATCCCATCGAAGCCGAAGTTGAGCCAGAACCTCGAGACCCGGATCAGGTAATCCTGTACCTCGGGGTTCAGGGTGTTAAGCTTGGGCAGGCTACCCAGGTCGGCCCAGCCCAGATAGGCCCGCCCATCCCCAGGAGCGAAGGGCCACTGGCGGATGAAGTACCAGTTCCAGTAGCGCGATGCACGCCCTTTCTTCACCACATCCTGAAAGGCCCAGTGCCCCAGGCCGGTGTGGTTGGGCACGAAGTCGAAGAGGACCTTGACACCCTGGCGCTTTAGCTCGGCCAGCACCCGCCGCAGCAGGGCGTTGTCGCCCAGTCGGGGAGCCACCCGCACGTAGTCGTGGGTGTCGTAGCCGTGGGCCGAGCCGGAATCGAAGAGGGGGTTGAAGTAAATCAGGTTCACCCCCAGCGCCCGCAGGTGCGGCAGGCGCTGCAAGACCCCGGCTAGGTCGCCGCCGTAGTACTGCTGGCAGCAGTGGTAATCGCCTGGGGCATCCGTCCAGCGCGACAGGTAGGGCAGCTTGCCCGTCCAGGTCTGGTCGAAGCGGGCCTGGCTGGTTTCCAGGGCCCGGCGGTCGTTGCTGGGGTCGCCGTTCCAGAAGCGGTCGGGGAAAATCTGGTAGCCCACCCGCCCGGCCACCCAGTCCACCGCGTGGAAGGGCTTCGCGGGGATTTGGTAGGGGCCAAAGGTCTGTTCATTGCCTTCCTTGTCCACCACCTGAATACGGTACGACTGCACGCTGAGCGGCAGCGCAGCCCGCCAGACTTCTCCGTCTGGTGCGCTAAGTTGCAAGGCCATGGGGTAGGGTTTGTCGGCCAGCAGCAAAGCCGAGCGGATGCTACCCTCGGGCACCTGGAAGCGCACCGAAAGGCGGCCTGCCGCCTGCGAGACGAACTGCGGCTGGTTGGGGTCGTGCAGCAGGGCCAGCCCCCCGCTATCGGGCGGATTATCGGCAGCCCGGCCCACCTCGCGCAGGGCGTTCTGGCCGCCCTGGCCGTCGTCCACGCAGCCCTGGGCCTCGAGGTCTACCTGCGGGGTACCGAAGGTCTCGTCCTCGCACATGTTGCGGGGCCACTGCCCGTTGATGAAGAACTTGTACTGCACCAGGCCGGGGGGCAGCTCCACCACCACCTGCCAGACCCCCTCCTCGGTTTTTTGCATGGGCAGCTCGGCCCAGTTGTTGAAGCTCCCGCGCAGGCTCACCGAGCGCACCTCGAGGCCCACCGGCGGGTCGTAGGTGAAGGTGACAGCAATTTTCTGCTGGGCCCACGCGAAGCCCGACAAGAGCAACGCCAATAAAATCCAGTACCTGAGTCCCTGCATCTGCTACCCCCAGTTTGTAGATGGGTGCCTCAACGCGATCCCAGCCTACAGGACGCTCAGTAATCGCACAAAGACCTTCTGATACAATCTGTAACATGAAGGTTAGCGTTTCCCATGACCGCGCCGAGGAGAGCCTGCAGGCCAAGGCCCGCTGGTTTCAATCGCTGTCGCTCGAGGAGCGCATGGCCTATTTGGTCATGATGACCGACCTCATCTTGCAAAACAACCCCCACATCATCGCGGCTAAGGATCGCCAGGATCATGCTAAATACGCTAAAAGACGTGTTCGCGTCGTTGAACGCCCATGAGGTGAAGTATTTGGTCATTGGGGGCATAGCTGCTGTCCTGTATGGGGTACCTAGGGCAACCCTGGACCTTGATATCTTGATTGAGGCCACCCACAATAACGCAGCCCGGCTGCTGGATGCACTGGCAAAAGCCAATATCACTTCGGCGAATTTGACCTCCCCAGAGGAGATTTTGAGCAATGACGTGACCGTCTTCAAGGATCGTATTCGGCTGGATGTGCAAACCAATACCCCCGGGCTGGATTTTGAGGCTGCCTGGGAACGAAGAAACTTGATGCAGTATCAGGGGCAGCCCTTTTACGTGGTCTCGCTGGAGGATCTCATCGCTTCCAAAGTAGCGGCGGGACGACCTAAAGACCTCGAGGACGTCCAGGCCTTGCAGCCTAAAGACTAGGCACAGTCCTGGGCTGTGGCTTCAACACCATCCACAGCACCCCCAAAAGCACCAAACCCGCCCCCAGATACCCCAGCAGACTGAAGCGTTCGCCCCACCAGAGCCAGGCCGCAAAGGCCGCCACCACCGGCTCGATGGTCGCCACCACCGAAGCGCGGGTAGCCTCGAGCCGCCTGAGCCCGGCAAAGTAGAGCGTGACCGCGAAAAAGGTAGAGGCAATGGTCAAAAAGGCAATGGCCGTCCAGGCTTCGGCGTTCTTGGGCACAAAATTCACGAAAGGCAAAAGTCCCAAGGCCCCCACCGGCAGCGCATACAAAAACACCGTAGGGGTGCTATATTTGTTCAGGTAGAGCTTGCCAAACAGGTAATAGGTGGCGTAGGTCAGGGCCGACAGAAGCCCCCAGAACAAAGCCGCCAGGCTCGCCTTCACCCCCCCCCCTTGCAGACTGACCAGGGCCACCCCCAGCAGGGTGAGGCCCACCGCAAAGAGCTTGTGGGCGTCCATCGGCTCCCGCAGGAACAGCCAGGACAACAAGGCCACAATGGCCGGGGCGGTGTACAGCAGCACCGAGGCCAGCGCCGCCCCGCCGCTCTCTATGGCAAGCTGATAAGCCCCATAGAAAAGCGAAATCCCCACCAGGCCAAAGCCCAGCACGGCCCAGCGGTCGGGGCGCTCGAGGCGCACTTTTTGAATCCAGACGGCTTGTGCGCCAAACAATACTGCCCCCAGGGCGGCCCGCCAGAAGGCCACCTCGAGGGGGCTCACCCCCTGCTCGAAGGCCCACTTGGACACCACCCCCAAAAGGCCCCACAAGCACGCTGCGGCCAGAACGAAGAGGTATCCCGCCAAGGTTTTACTCCGCAGCCCGGTTATGGCGGCGGCCCACCATGCTCCAAATTATGCCCATTCCAAGGAGAAGTCCCGAACCAAACACCAACAGATAGGTAATCCAGAGACGGGGGTTTACATTGTAAAAGTCCCGGCTGCGCTGGGCCGTGAGGGCCACCAGGTAGTCGCGGATGATGATGAAATTCAGCGTGGCCAGGATAATCGCTACGATCAGAAGGATAAGCCCCAGAATCAAGGAGATACGCCCCAAAACGCTCATGCCCCCAGTGTACCGGATTTGGGGGCCGGTTTGATATTGCTATACTTGGAGGGTGATCGAGTCCGCCCAACCCCAACTGCGCGACGAACAGGTGTTCGACCTGATTCGTCAGGAAGAAGAGCGGCAGCGCAACGGCCTCGAGCTCATCGCCTCGGAAAACTTTACCTCGGCGGCGGTGCGCGAGGCGGTAGGCAGTGTGCTCACCAACAAATACGCCGAGGGCTACCCCGGCAAGCGCTGGTATGGCGGCTGTGAAATTGTAGACCAGATCGAGACCCTGGCCATCGAGCGGGCCAAACAGCTCTTTGGGGCGGCCTGGGCCAACGTACAGCCCCATTCGGGCTCGAGCGCCAACATCGCGGTATACGCGGCCCTGCTCAAACCCGGCGACACCGTGCTGGGCATGGACCTGTCGCACGGCGGCCACCTGACCCATGGCTCGCCGGTCAACTTTTCGGGCCTCAACTATAAGTTTTTCGGCTACAAGGTGCGCCAGGAAGACGAGCTTTTGCACATGGAGGATATGCGGGCCCTGGCACTGGAGCACAAGCCCAAGATGATCATCTGCGGAGCCAGCGCCTATAGCCGCATCCTCGACTTCAAGGCTTTCCGCGAGATTGCCGACGAGGTGGGGGCCTACCTGATGGCCGACATTGCCCACATCGCGGGGCTGGTGGCTGCAGGTCTGCACCCCTCGCCCCTGCCCTACGCCCATGTGGTGACCTCCACCACCCACAAGACCCTGCGGGGGCCGCGCTCGGGTCTGATTTTGTCGAATGACCTCGAGATGGCCGCCATTCTGGATCGTTCCATCTTTCCCGGAACCCAGGGGGGGCCCCTGGAGCACGTCATCGCTGGCAAAGCGGTCGCTTTTGGCGAAGCCTTGCGCCCCGAATTCAAAACCTACTCGGCCCAGATCATTAAGAACGCCCAGGCCCTCGCCGCAGAATTTCAAAAACGGGGCTACCGGGTGGTCTCGGGCGGCACCGACAACCACCTGTTCGTCCTGGACTTGCGCCCCCAGGGCCTCAATGGCACCAAAGCCACCCGGCTCTTGGATGCTGCCCACATCACCATCTCCAAGAGCACCCTGCCCTACGACACCGAGAAAATCATCCACGGCGGGGGCATCCGCATCGGTACTCCGGCCATCACCACCAGGGGTATGACCGAAGAGCATATGCCCAAAATCGCCGAGTTAATTGACCGCGCCCTCAAAGGCGAAGACTCCCAGACCCTGAAGGCAGAGGTCAAGGCTTTTGCCTCACAGTTCCCCCTGCCGTAAAGTTTTGCGTTACGAGCCTGTTGGTTCCTCTAGGGGATTTTCCACCACCCGGGCATGATTCATAATCAGAACCCAAGCGACCCTGGTCGTGTGGGGTCAAGTGCCACTATCTCATTCAGGAACCCATGCCCGAAGAAACCCCTATGGAGATGCGTGCCCGCCTCGAGCGAGAGGCGCGGGCCGAACGTGAGCGGCTCCGGGCTCGGCAAAAGGCCCACCTCGAGTCGCTGGTGGTGTTTGGGGTGGTGCTGGTGCTATTTTTGGGGGTCACCCTGGCCTTTCTCTTCCCCCGCTACGAGGCTATCCAGACCTGCTATAGCAGCGTACGAGCAGAACTGGGGTCATCGGTCAACCCCCTGTTTCCGGGCTTCTGGCAGGATTTACGCACCCTCAAATCCGAAAACGGCACACATAGCCTCGAGTCCTTTGTAGATACCACCGACAACCGAGGCGCGAGTATCCGGCGGCAGTATCGCTGCACTTTCCGCTACGGCGTCCCTAACTCCTTTAGCATCAACTTTCAATGAAAGCCGTACTCGAAAGCCTGGTTCCCTTGCTCGCCATGCACCTGGGCATTGAAGGAGATGATCACCCGGTCACGTTCGCCATCGTAGGGCATGGCTTTGTGCAGCAGCCAGCTTGGAAACACCACCAGCACTCCTTCCTCGGGGGTTACGTCAAAGGTGGACTGCTGCATGTAGGCGTTGCCCATGTCCATGTGGGCGCCCCCCAGTAGGTTCAGATGTTGGGCGTAAAACCGGGTGATGCCGTTGAGTGCACCCAGGACCGGGTGCTGCTGGCGTCGCTCGGCAGGGTCGAGCTGCACATAGTACACCCCCGACCACGAACAGTTGCCGTGGTTGTGGATGTCGTGGAAGCCAAAGCGGTTTTGAATCTGGAACCAGGCCCCCACCACCCGCATCTGCAAATTTCTGACCCCAATCTGCTGCCAGATGGGGCCGTTCATGGCGCTGGCGGCCTCGAACACCGCATTGGAAATGAAGCCAAACAGGGCTTGTAGCGCCGGGCTCTGGTAGCGCTGCAAGATATCATCCGAACTGCTATACACCGTGCCTTTCAATCCCCCTTTGGCTTGCAACTCACCATAAAACAGCCGAAGCAACTCGGCATTAACTTCCTCCGCTTGGTCGAACTTGCGTACCAGGATAGGGGTGGGCCACAAGAGCTGTACGGCTGACGGATTCATGCTCCATACACTACCTTTTATTTGTTCAGATAGATGATGTACAGGCCCACGGTAGGCAGCAACTGCACCCTAAAGTCCAACCCGCCCGGGTTCCACGTCTCCGCCACACCCCACCATCCCCAAAAGCATCAACCCCAGCAACACCAGATGAAACCTATTCGGCAAACCTTGCCCCAGGAAAAAAAGTACGCCGAAGTGTAGACCAACAAACCGGTCAATAACAAACCCAGCCTGGCACCGAGTTTGGTTAGTACATTGCAAGTCTAGGCGAATCGAGCGCTTATCATAACACCCCCTACCAAAAGAAAAGGGCACGTATCAAATCCATTGGCCACCCCAGGCTAAGCCTAGAAACATGCGCCATTGTGAGCAAGCCACAGACCGACAAAGCAGTCCGGAAGGCGACTCAACAGCAACCATTCCCGGATTGCCCCCCTGGAGCTTTACCTCAGAGTCGCAAATGAGAGCATTTTCGCCAAGCGATACATTGCTTCGATTCACTCTGGGCATGCCTCCACATCCTGGGCAATTTGGCGATAAACCTGGCTGGGTATAGAGTGCATCAATGCAGCGCAAACCCCTGAGCGCAATCACAGCCGCCCACATCTCGGTAGACATGCAAACCGGCTCACTCGCCGTGCTATTGCCTTTCCTATTGACTACCTTCAACCTTAACTACGCTGCTGCTGCTGCCATCATCACCGCCAACAACATCGTCATCGCCATTGCCCAGCCACTGTTTGGCACCCTGGGCGACCGTAAAAGTTTCAAGTGGATGGTCTGGGTGGGGTGTCTACTGACCGGAGCCATGATGGTCACGGTACTGTGGTGGCAAAGTTACTGGCTGGTGGTCGCAGCCGTGTTGCTTTCGGGGCTGGGTTCGGCCATGTTCCACCCCGAGGCCCTCAGTCGGGTGCGGGCGGTGAGCGGCCAGCAGGCAATCAGCGGTACTTCGTTCTTCTTCTCCGGCGGCAATATTGGCTTTGCGTTGGGGCCCATTGTAGCCACCTTGTTAATTGAGCAATGGGGCAGGCTGGGCGGTTTGCTGATGCTCGTTCCCACCGCCATCGGGCTTTTGTTGTTATGGAGTCAGTGGAAAATCATCTCGCAGGACAGTACGAAAAAGGCCCGCCTATCCGGTCAGGCTGGGACGATTGCTATAGGGCTGATCGCCTTTCTGGTCGGCCTGATTACCCTGCGTAGCACCATTCAGGGTGGCCTGCAAACCTTCATCCCGCTTTACTTTCAAAGCCTGGGTGATTCCAAAGAACACGCCGCTTTTCTGGTCACCATCGTGGCCATTTTTGGCGCCGTGGGAACCCTGACCGGCGGTGTGCTGGCCGACCGCTATGGGCGCAAGAGGGTAATGGGGCTCTCGGCGCTGGCTGCGCTGGGGCTGCTGTATGGATTTCTGCACACCACGGGCATCCAGCAGATGGTATTTCTAGCCACTGCTGGTGTCTGCATCAGTATGGCTTGGCCCATTATCGTGGTGATGATTCAAGAAGCCATGCCTGGCAACGTGGGGCTGGCTTCGGGCCTTTCGCTCGGCACCTCGTACGGCGCAACCGGGCTGGGGGTGGCGATGCTGGGCAATTTCGCCGACGGTTTCGGGCTGGCCGCTACCATGACCCTGATCACGCTGCTACCCATCCTGGTGGTGCTGATGACCCTTTTCGTACCGGAGCGAACCAGCAAAATGCAGGCGTCCTGAGTTGGTGCGACAGGAACCATGGTTTTTGTACGCCTACTGCCCATAGCAGGGAAACCTCTGAGAAAAGCCATTGCTATTGTCTGGAATCGTCCATTTTGGATTATCTTCGTATCTTTATACGCATATCAGCCGTTTTTCGAATAACTATTAGGTATGAATGCCCCATAATGGTATCCAAATGAATAATTTTCAGCATGGATGCGGAGGGGTACACAAGCAGGAGCAGGCGGGATACACTCGAGGTCGGACTATCGGAGGAAATCTATGATTCAAGCCCCTTCCAAAAACCAGACCCTGATCGAACGGCGGCACAAAGTGGTGCCCAGAGGCGTCTCGCAGGTACACCCCATCGTGATTGCCCGCGCTCAGGGTGGCAAAATCTGGGATGTCGAGGGCAAGGAGTACCTGGACTGGTTCGGCGGTATTGGCGTGCTCAATGTGGGGCACAACCACCCCAGGGTGGTGGAGGCGGTCGAAAAGCAACTGCACCAGTACATGCACACCTGCTTTCCCGGCGTGGCCTACGAACCCTACATCGAGCTGGCCGAGCGGCTTACGGCCACCGCACCCATTGGTGGCGATAAAAAAGCTTTCTTCCTCAATACCGGCGTGGAGGCCACCGAGAACGCCATCAAAATCGCTCGCTCATTCACCAATCGGCCCGGCGTGATTGCATTCCGGGGCAGCTTCCACGGGCGCACCCTGATGGGCATGACCCTCACCGGCAAGTCCAACCCCTACCGCCAGAACTTTGGCCCCTTTGCCCCCGAGGTCTACCATGCGCCCTACCCGAGCGAGTACCACGGCATAGACACCCGCAAGGCCCTGGACGGTCTTCACGAGGTGTTCGACACGCAGATCGCGCCCGACCGGGTAGCCGCTATCATCATCGAGCCGCAGCTCGGCGAGGGGGGCTTTGTACCCGCACCCAAACCCTTCCTCAAAGCCCTGCGCAGCCTCACCCAGAAGCACGGCATCGTGTTTATCGACGACGAGGTTCAGACCGGCATGGGCCGCACCGGCAAGCTCTGGGCCATCGAGCACGCCGAGGTAGAGCCCGACCTGATCTGCTTTGCCAAGAGCATTGGCGGGGGGCTGCCCATTGGCGGGGTGCTGGGCAAGGCCGAAATCATGGACGCTCCCGCAGTCGGCGGACTGGGCAGCACCTTTGGCGGCAACCCCCTGGCCTGCGCTGCAGCCCTGGCGGTGCTGGACATCTTCGAGCAGGAAAACCTGCTGGAAAAAGCCCAGAAGCTCGGAGACCTTCTGCACGAGGGCTTTCGCCAGATTCAGGCCCGCTTCCCCCAGACCGTGGGGGATGTGCGCGGCCTGGGGCCCATGATTGCCATGGAGCTGGTCAAAGACCCCACGTCCAAGAGCCCCGACGCCCAGCTTACCCAGCGCCTGCTGGAGATTGCCCGCGAGAAAGGGCTCCTGCTGTTCAAGGCCGGGATGCACGCCAACGTAATCCGCTGCCTGGTGCCCCTGGTGGTGAGTGAAGAGGAAGCCAGGAAGGGCCTGGAGATTCTGGAAGCGAGCCTCGAGCAGGCCCTGAGCGAAGCCAAGTAAACCCAAACTTTGAAGCAAGCCTCCTGTCAGTTGCACAGGAGGCACTTTTGTTTTTTCCCTCCGAGAGCTCTTTTCGAAATTTGATTGACTGCTGAGACTGCTGAAGTCAGTGGCTTAGACGGGTTTTAATTGAAGAACTTGCATCTTTGCCGTTCGTGTATCAACTTCAACCCCGCAACGGTCATTCCTAGAGTGCAAGCTGCCAGTATAACTTCACCTTCAACCGTCATTTGCCACCTTAGCCTAACCAACCCCCGCAATCTTGAGGAGGGTGCGGGATTGGAGCAGGTTGGCAGCGCAGAGGATGAGGTTCACACGGCTGAGGAAGGCCCAGTAGTTCTTGCACTCCAGGCGGTCTAGCCCTAAGGAGCGTACCAGGGTGGCAAAGC
>FWPV01002820.1_pt1 | contig 41164 bp, 36 predicted proteins | sample 2228371 | NCBI WGS metagenome assembly FWPV01 (sample SAMEA103939776, study PRJEB20133) | metagenome
AAGTCAGCGTCGGGATTTTGTTCAAAATAAGTTCGGATTTTGTCCAAAAGGCACCGCCATTTTTTAGTAATCTGTGATCAGTATTAAAGCTAGTTAAAAACCAGTTCACAGGTTAACTATCTTATGCGCCCGTAGCTCAGTGGATAGAGCAACGGACTACGAATCCGTGTGCCGAAGGTTCGACTCCTTTCGGGCGCGTTTTTTATGTCCATTTACAATGAATGACATTGACTTTATGATTGAAGCATTAAAGGAAGCAGAAAAAGCCCTTGCCAAGAATGAAATTCCTGTCGGTGCGATAATCACAAAAGATGATCAGATCATAGCACGTGGACACAACCTTCGCGAAACATTACAGGACCCAACTGCACATGCTGAAATGATCGCTATAAAAGAAACCGCAAGACGTTTAGGGAGATGGCGTTTAAATGATTGCACTGTTTATGTCACTCTTGAACCTTGTGCTATGTGTGCTGGTGCTATGGTGCTTGCTAGAATTAAGCGACTTGTCTATGGGGCAACAGACCCCAAGGCAGGAGCGGTTGGATCGCTAATGAATATTTTGTCGGACAAGAGGCTTAACCATCAAGTTGAGGTCGTTTCGGGCATATTAGCCGATAAGTGCGGAGAAATTTTGAAAAGACTTTTCTTATCTCGTAGAAAAAAAACCATTGAAGATTGAAAGTTAAGCATAAAAGATCAGAGAAACTAAAGTTTTAACTTTCAACTATTTTGGAGGGATGCGAGAGCGGTTGAATCGGGCAGTCTCGAAAACTGCTGTGCGGGCAACTGCACCGTGGGTTCGAATCCCACTCCCTCCGCCAGACTCAGCATTTTTCAAATGACATTGTGTATTTGAAAAAATCCAATTAAAATTGAGAATGGGGTTATTTTTGGTAATGGCTAAAATTGCCAAAACTTTGGGTATCAATATTAAGGAATTAATAAGATAAACCAAAATGAACAGGGCTGTTTTAAGTCAACAAATAAATGAAGAATTAATCGACAGGTTAAAAAATGATCCAAAGGCTTTTTCATCTTTTTTGCAAAACCAAAATGATGGAAATATTATTTATGTTTTGGAAAAACTTGGTAGATTAGAAAACGATTATAGCAAACAACCTTTATTAAGTTTACTGAATCATTCAAATGAAAATGTTAGGGCTTTATCTATTAAAAATTTAGCAAAACTTGAGGATATCGCTCTTCTGTCTACTTTTATTGAATATGCAAGCATTGACGAGAGTACAATAGTAAGAAGAGAGGCAGTTTCTGCCATAGGAAGATTGAGAAACGAAAAAACTATTCCAACCTTAATCAACCTTCTAAACGATAAAGATCCAAAAGTTGTGATGCAGGTGATAAGAGGTTTGCTTGTATTTTCATATAACCCAAATGTAAAAAATGAGTTAAAGAAATTACTAGATCATCCTAATGAATTAATCAGAGAAGTTATTGATAAAGAAGTAAATGGAGTTCAATATCAATCAAAGAGTCAACAAAAACAGGACGAATTCCCAGCGTTTCTAAAAAATACTGTAGTTCACGGAGACGTACAAGAAATAATAAAGTATGTACCAAACGAATCTATCCATTTAACTTTTACTTCACCGCCTTATTATAACGCAAGAGATTATTCAATCTATCAGAGCTATGACGAGTATTTGAACTTTTTAGAACAAGTTTTCAGAGAAGTTCACCGCGTAACTAAAGAAGGAAGGTTTTTTATACTTAATACATCTCCGATTATTATTCCAAGAATTAGTAGGCAACATTCTAGTAAGAGATATCCCATCCCATATGATATTCACCCATTGTTAGTAAAGATGGGATGGGAGTTTATTGATGATATTGTGTGGGTTAAACCAGAAGCAAGTGTAAAAAATAGGAACGCAGGATTTTTACAGCACAGAAAACCATTAGCCTATAAACCAAACACTGTTACCGAAATGTTAATGGTATATCGCAAAAAAACTGATAAATTGATTGACTGGAACATTAGGCAATATAGCCGGGATAAAGTTAACAAAAGTAAAGTACTTGGAGAATACGAAACCACAAATGTCTGGCGTATAGACCCGACATCTGATAAAGTTCATACCGCAGTTTTTCCACTTGAACTATGTAAAAGAGTTATTAAGTTTTATTCTTTTGTAGAGGATTTGATATTTGATCCATTTGCAGGCAGCGGAACTCTAGGTATAGCGGCTTTGAGTCTAAACAGAAATTTTTTCTTAACAGAAATAGAAGATAAATACATAAATAGGATCAAAGAAGAAATAGATAAACATGCCGATTTATTTATCCAAACGGGTCAACCAAAATTTATTAGCTTGCAAGAATTTATTTCTTTATCAAAGGAAAAAAATGACTATTACCGAACAAGTCGCAAAAAATATAATTAGGAAATTATTAAAAGGTGAAGACTATCGAATAGAAGTAGTTAATTTGATTAATGCAGAATTTTTGCAGTTCGCGATAGATTTCTTTAAAAGAATCGTTGACGCTAAATTAAAAAGCCAGAATATAACCGTTGACTGGTATAAAAAAGAATTCCTTAATCCAAGATTACCAGCTAGAGACATTGCAATTAATGCCGGGTTAAACAAGAAAACGATTCATAACATGTTTAACTCCTCAACAAAGGAAATAGTCATTGACGCCTCAAACGAGCATTATGATTCTTTATACGAAACAATTAAAAATCTTGTAGAAACGGAACATGATCTCGATCTTACATTGACGATTAAATTTAAAGGAGTAAGTGTTGATTTAAATGTGAGCGAAAGCTTAATAGTAATAAATACCCTTGCAGTAAAACGTGCAGAGCTAAGAAGCGGCTTGTGGAGTACTGCCGGAAAAAGAGTAGAAAAACCTTTAATGCAAACGCTTTGTAAATTATATGATGTACCTGATAATAATTATGCTGTAAAAATCAAGGGCAGAGTTGTAGAAGATGCCGACTTTGAAAGAGAAGTGGATTTTTATTTAGTAGAAGGAAAAAATCAATATAAATGTGAAGTTAAGCTAATGGGACGAGGTAATCCGGAAAGTGCAGATGCTGTAATAGCAAGAGATAGTAAAGTATTCGTAGCTGATAAACTTTCTGATACCAACAAGAAGCAACTTGATAGTTTGGGGGTAGAATGGGTTGAGTTAAGAAGTAGTTGTGGTTTTAAGAAATTTGAAACAGTGCTAAACAGTTTAAAAATACCCCATGAAAGATTGCCTCATAATATTGATCGGAAATTAGAGATAGTTTTTCAAGATATTTTTAAATAAAAAAATTTGCCGCCAAATTCGGTGAAGCCGAGCAATTTGCCAAAGGCAGATTAGAAGAATTAGAAATCGTCCTTTTCGCTCCCGCTTTCAAGCAAGGCGGGCGTAATTCCCTCGAACCCCCTTTCCGCCCGCCGAGCCCGTTAATAAAATCGGTTCAGATTTTTTCAAATATACACCGCCAGTTGGAAAAAGAGGTTGCTGGCTCGCCCTCTGCGATGGCTCGACAGCCGATTTTAGGCGCAAAATTGAACTTTTTGTCTTTGTCCCGCTCACGAGACGCCAAAAAGCGGGCTTTTCTTTTTCTTGATTGATTTCATATTTTTGGGTAATATGATAATAGATTAAAGTCTGCACGAACCAAAATTGTTTGCATTTAAGAATAAACTATGTTATACTAAAATAAAATTTGTCAATGGTGAGCTAAATAGATATTAGTTTATATATAAAAACTAATACTATTTTTGTGTTTTTCTAGGTAATCTTGTTTTTGATCTGGTGGTAGAGAAAGGAGAGTTTTATGCGCAAGATTTCGTATTTTGCATTAGTTCTGATGCTATCTTCGATGGTTATTTACCTTTGTTCCTGTGCTTCTAGTGGCGGAGGGATTGATATAAAAAATGACCCAATAAAACCATCACCTGAACTTAAAGAGGGAACAGTCGACCCTGCAACGAATGCTATTACAATAACCAAAGAAGGTATAACCGTAACTGTAGAACACTGGTCAAGGGCAAGGCTTGATCGTAAATTTACTACTGCTTCTCAACGTTCTCCGTTCTTTTATCTCGAAACTTGGTCGCAATCAATGCAGTCTGAAGTATTTCACGTGAAAATTAAAAATGATACCCCTAGAGGGATTCTCGTGAATTTCAAAGAGACCAAACTTTACGATGATAGAAAATATGAATATTTTGTTGTAACTTTTGATGAACTGCAGTATAGATTTACTAGTAGACACTATATGGACTTAAAGACGAAAAATGGTCTTGCTTTAGCAAAACAGATTTTATTGATGGAGGTTTTGGGACCAAGTAGGCTTATCTCTGCTGGACAGTCCGTAGAAGGTTTTCTACCATTCTATACTCCTAGCACACAAGCGGAGAAAGTCTGGCTAATACTGGTTTTGGAAAAGGAACCAGAAATTGCTACCAAAGCCTATGAGAGAGTTGAATTTAGATTTGATTTTAGGCAGGATATAACATTGCGCAAAACTCAGCCACCTACAAAGAGATAGATCAGTCTGATATTGAATGTTCAAGATCAAAAATTGAATAAGAAATTTAAGCCTTTGATTCATTAATTAGTAAGATAATGCGAAGAGAAAGTTATTATAAGTCAAGTCTCATATTTCCTTATATCAAAAAGCATGCTCATGCGTCTACAATAGTTGAATTAGATAACGGAGACCTGCTATCTGCGTGGTTTCAAGGATCAGGCGAGCGTCAAGCTGATGATGTCCTCATTATGGGAGCAAGGCTTAGAAATGGTAAGGATGAGTGGAATAAACCGTTTGTCATGGCTGATGTGCCAGGATTTCCAGATATAAATCCTGTCCTTTTTCTTGATACTCAAAAACGACTTTGGTTAGTGTGGTATACCGTCATCGCACATCAATGGGATACATCACTATTAAAATATAGGATCAGTAGGAATTATCTGAAACCGAAGGGCGCACCGATCTGGTCTTGGCAAGATGTAATCCTTGTCAAGCCCGGAGATAACGCCGAAAAAGGGATACAACCAAATGATCGCTTTGTCAAATCTGTTGATAGACAGATCAAAGAATATGCTAAATATCTTGAAAACACTACTGAAAATGAGAATACACGCTGTCAAATCTTGGAAAAATGGGATGAATGGGGCAAGTTTATTTTATCAAGAGCCAAAGGCGAAGATATGATCCGTAAAGGTCTGCTTTACGATGATAAAGGTGGATATATTGAGCGAGATATGGGGTATCCCTATTTTCAACGTATGGGTTGGCAAACTAAAAATAAACCGGTGATCGTTGGTAGAAGGATTATTTTGCCATTATATTCTGATGGGTTTGATTTTTCATTGATGGCTATTACTGACGATGACGGCGAGACATGGCAGTTTAGCGAGCCGTTGGTCGGAGCTGGCAATATCCAGCCTTCTATTGCTATAAAATCTGATGGAACGCTTGTTGCCTATATGAGAGATAACGGTCCTCCGCCAAAAAGGCTTCATATAAGTTTGTCAGAGGATAATGGCATGACTTGGAGTCCTGTGAGGGATTCTGATATACCAAATCCTGGCTCCGGTGCAGACATAGTGACGCTTAAAAACGGTCACTGGGCTTTGGCTTATAATGATACAGAAGAAGGTAGGCACAGATTGGCTGTATCGATCTCTACTGATGAAGGGGAATCGTGGGGTTGGACAAGACATCTTGAAAGCGGAAATAAGGGTGAATTATCCGCATCATATCCATCTATCATAGAAGGGCAAGATGGGACATTGCATGTAGTATATAGTTTTTCTTTCAGAGATTCAAAAGGTGAGACCTTTAAGACTATAAAGCATGCCAACTTCAATGAAGAATGGGTTAAAGAGGGCGATTGACAAAAACTATTTCAATACCTCGTTCTCTTGCCAAATCTTTTGCCATAGGGGTTATTATCGTCCCTTTGACAACGTTGATTTTATTCGTGCCTTGCGGGAGTTTTAATATTGTTTCATTAGTTATTAATTTCTGATCTAAGACTTTGCCTTTATCAGACCCGTTAATTATTATATCAGCGATATCAGATACATCTACTAGTCTGATGCCGTAATATTCTAACGTTTTAAGATAGTTCTTGGCTAATGAAATTAGGGGCATAGGTGTATTTGATGTAGCTATACAAGGACAATCGTTTATGTCCGGGTCTGCTGAATTCCTTCCTGCTATAACAGGTTTACCTGATATAACTGCCTGCATTATTATATTTGTTACAAGTGTATCTGTTATCCCGAGGGCTATCTTAGCGGATGAATTTCTGGTCAAGACAGGGACAATTATAAAATCGCTTTTTTGGACAGCTTTCAACGATGAAAATGATGGAGCAGGTTCACAGATCAATTCGCCAATGCCTGATATGCTTTCAATTTTATCTTTGCCGATAACGTTCACTGCGGATTGAGACATTACCACATCAACAGTGTAGGATGATTTTATAAGCTTTTTTAATTGATTTATCGCCTCGTCCAATTTTGCATATCCGCCTGTGAACAAGGCAAGAATATGTTTATTTTGTGGAGATGAAATCTCCGATTTTTGATCGGACTTCATCTCCATAAGGGCTTTTTTTACTTCAGCCTCTACAATTTGAGTAAGTCTATCTATATTCATAGCTATAAAAGTGAAAAAACATGCTGTTAAATAAAAGCAAATCAAGCTAACAGCATGTATATTTCATTGTCAATCGCTACCGATTGTAATCTTTGAACGTCTGCTGAATCTATTTCGTATTTTTGATATTCTTTTTGCCTTTGGCACGGGGTCTTCAACCTTTCTTACTGGTCTGTGTGGGCATTTTTCCAATGCTGCGTCTGCTAATTTTCCATATTCCTCAGAATATTTATCAATAGCAGGTGCAAGGTCTGTAAACAGAGTTTCTGCGCCTGGATGTGTTGGGTAGACACCGGGCAATGAGAAAGCCTCCCTTGAAACTCGTGGGACATCGATTAACATGCAAGGACGATTGGGATTCGTGCAATAAGGACGTGAATCCCTTATTTTCTTAAATAATGGAGAATTTAATGCCTCTACAAGCGATTTCTCCTTGATATTATCCATAGCGAAATGTGCGAAAACACAAGGCTCTACATCACCGTTTGCGTTGATATGGCAATATCTCTCACCGCCGGATATACAACCGTTTGTCATCCATCCGTCGTTCCAGAAATCTGCAAGCAAGATCGGTTTGCTATTACGTAGTTCACTTATTCGCCAACGTTGATAATCACGCTGTTCTGGCGTCTGCATAAGATCGAGATTAGGTTCTCTGCCTATTGGGATATATGTAAAATACCAGCCAAGCGTTGCGCCTTTTTCAACCATTAAATCTATAAATTCGTCGCTCAGTATGACATCTGTATTATATCTTGTTGATGTCGCAGAAAATCCAAATAGCACGCCAGTATCTCTGAGCCTTTCCATAGCGGACATGATCTTGTTAAAATGTCCTTTTCCACGTCTCTCGTCGGTTTCTTTTTCAAAGCCTTCAACGCTTATACAAGGCATAACATTTCCAAGTTCTGCAAGTCGTTGAACGGTTTTTTCATCTAATAGTGTTCCATTTGTATATATTTGAAAACCGACGTCATTGTGCTTATCATATATATCAAGCAGGTCTTTTCTGGTGAAGGCTTCTCCTCCACTTATGACTATAAAATAGATTCCCATTTCTTTTGCTTCTGTTATAATGCGGTCAACTAGCTCAAATGGTAGTCCTCTGTGTGCCTGAGAGTATTCGCCAGCATAGCAACCGTAGCAGTTTAGATTACATTGCATCGTTGGACTTATAACGAGTAATGATGGGACATGCATACCGTGTTTTTTCTTGTATTCGTCTCTTATGTTTGTGCCAAGCAATAGACCATTCACTATCCAGTTTTCTAGGACTCTTTTTCTCACATTGGGGTGAGTCTTTGTTAGAATTTTCCTTGCAACTATCAGTGCAGGGTGTTTATTCTCAAAAGCTTTAATTATATAGTCAATCCCTGTCAATATGTCGTTTTCGGGGTTCACCATAGGAATTTTTCGGGCGAATTTCAGAAATCTTATTATACTTTCATCTGAAGCTTCAGCAAGGTAGTTGAACAAAGCTTCAGCAATATGTCTATAACCAAAGCTCTTTATTTCCCTTGCAATTTCCATTATTCATACCTCCCCAAAAGTCAATGCACTTGGAATTTTTCCTATTTCCGGGTCTAATTTGAACGAACTTTTGCAAACGAAAATATCCCAAAGTGCTACTTATAAATACATTATTCATTAAGGTTTTATCAGTTCAGCGGAATCCCCACATCTGATACCAGCAGCATTAGCATCATCGGTATCAAGATGCATCTGCAAAAGAAACCTATCGTCAACACGGATTTGGACGTTTTCAAAGGTTATAGCTCTAATACCTGTCGTTCTAACCTTCACTATATCGTTGTTTTTTACTTTAAGCCTTTCCGCATCGTTTGGATTAAGATGGATATGACGATTAGCACAGATAGCCCCTTCTTTTAACGATACAGCTCCAGCTGGACCCACTAATACTATTGATTCAGAGCCTTTAAGGTCACCAGACTGTCTGACAGGAGGGTCTATACCTAGTGCAACTCCGTCCGTCCGAGAGAGCTCTACTTGGGTATATTCCCTAAAAGGTCCTAAAATACGGACATCTTGAATAGCCCTTAACCTTGGTCCAATGAGTGTTACTACTTCTGCTGAAGCAAATTCCCCTGGCTGATATAACTCTGTATAAACTGTTAGTTCAGAACCTTTTCCATATAACTGTTCGAAAACCTCACGAGTAAGATGGACGTGCCTTGCTGATATTCCGACTGGGATCCAATTACCGTTTGGTTTTGACATCTTGTTCGAGTAAGAATCCCACGAATGCTTTTCACGTTGAGCTAATTCCTGTAAAATTTTTTTGGTTATGTTATCTATCAGTGAATTGTAATCCATACTGCACCATCAAAAAGTTATTGATCAAACAGGGTCGCTTAATCGTTTCTCAGAATAATTCCTCATAAAATCAAGAGTTTCATCCATATTTTTGATGCCAGCAACGGACCCAATAGCAGTAACACAACATGCGCCAACTGCATTGCCCAGGCGGGCAGATTCTTTATAATCCCATCCCTTTGCGATACCAGCCAAAAATCCAGCAGCAAAGGCATCTCCTGCGCCTGTTGCATCAACGGTGTCTACCTTATAAATGGGCAGATAAATTTCCCAATCTTTTGTGCGGATATAGCTTCCTTTTTCTCCCATTTTTAATGCAACAACCTTTATACCATAAGACAGGAGAAATTCCGCTATCGCGTTTGGTTCAGTTTTTTCTGTGATCATCCTTGCTTCTTCTATGCTTGGCATAAAAACATCAAGATACTGCAGACAAGGTTCAATAACTTTAAGCCATCTGCCCTTTGAATCCCATGCAGTATCAAGCGAGGTTATGATCCCCCATTCTTTTGCTTGTTTGAGCACCTTAGATGCAGGCTCTCCATCAAACTTTGGCATAAGAAATGAACCAGCTATATGTAATATATTTGCCTCCTTTATGATATCGAAGTCTATGTCATCATAACATAGCTCTGCATTTGCACCGAGATAGTGAAAGAATGTCCTTTCACCATCTGGCGACACCATTACCATTGTAGCTGATGTATTGGCTTTTGACGTGCGTCTGATCCCGCGGATATCAAGACCTGCAGACTTCATATAATTTATGAAATAATCACCGAAACCATCTACTCCAACTTTGCCCATCAAGCCAGTGGATATGCCTAGTTTATTAAGGGCATAGCCGGTATTGCTTGCGCAACCGCCTGTGTGTAACTCCATAGTGTCCACTAATGCCAGCTTCCCTTTTTCTGGCATACTTACAATAGGTTTCGCTACTATATCAGCTACAAATATTCCCAAACACAATACATCCATCTATAAAAACCACCTTCTTCTATAATTCTAACTTCTATAATGCTAAAAAAGAAAGCTTTATCATAATAACACTTTCTATATGAAAATGCAAACACAAAAACTCATAACACAACAGATTTAATTCAGATCTATCGATATTTACGTTAGTCTATAAAACTATAATACAACTTAAACATAGATTTTTCAAGTATTTTTTTATCTGATGTTCGGACGTTAGGAAGCAAAAGCATTAATAGTGGTTCATTTTTACTTAGATAAATTATTCATATAAGCGGAAAATATTAAGAGAAATTGAAGATAGTTTTTAATGATTTTGTCAACGGTCTTGGAAATGTCAGTTCAATTTTTCTCTGAATTTTCAATCTTTTCTTACATCATTGTCTCCTAATTCCAGTCTATACCTATTCCTGCGAAAACTGATGATAATCAGAAATATCCAGCAGAAATGCCATTGACAATGGCTTATTTTTGTGATATTATGTCAAATAGTAGTTTGGATCGCTATAGAAATCTGGTTACGAAATTAAATATTGGTCTTTATCTCTCACCGAAGATAATCTCCTCTTTTGTACGGATTTTCTATATCGCTTTTAGTGGTTTATCTAACTGGAGAATGAGTTTTACATCCTTTCTTGCTAAAAAATAAACTATTGAAAATTCCTTAAGAATTCTGTTAAGTCTTTTATAGCGAATTTGCGTCTAATGATTTGTTTAAAAGATTATGCATCAATTTCCACTTCAAAAATATCAGGGAGAGATAAATAATGAAATTTTCAGCGATTTTCTGCCTTATTGTGCTTCTGTTTTCACTTACGACTTCTGTTTATTCGGAAGAAAGTAAATCTTCAAAACCCACAACAAAAGAGCAAAGTTCAAAAGATCAAAAATCAAATGGAGAGGCGGTTGAAATAGCAATAGCACAAGTAAATGATCATAAAATATATATGTCTGATCTCACGAGAGAGATGCGTATGATGGGAGTAGACCCGCGAAGTGTTGCTAACAATATAGAAAAAGAAGCTTTTATCAAATTCAGGGACCAATTAATAGAATCACTAATAAATCAAGAGCTTATGTATGAAGAAGGGAAAAAGGCAGGATTTGAGCCAAAAGATGAAGAGGTCAAAACGGAAATAGATAAGGTAAAAGCTAGCACTCCAAATTATCAACAGATATTGAGGATGCAGGGCTTAACTGAGGAGAAATTCGCTGTATTGGTAAAACGTTTTATGACAATGAGAAAACTTAGAGATGAAGTGATCCAGCCTCTTGCAAAGCCCGTAACGGATAACGACATTAAAAATTATTATGAGAAAAATAAAGAGAAATATGTTCAAAAGGAATCTGTAAGGGCAAGTCATATCTTACTTAGAACGTCTCCAGATTCTACTGAACAAGAAAAAGCCGATATAAGAAAGAAAATGGAATCAATCCTTCAGGAAGCTCGCAACGGGGCGAACTTCGCTGAGTTAGCAAAAAAATATTCACAATGTCCCAGTGCGCAACAAGGGGGTGACTTACAATACTTTACCCGGGGGCAGATGGTTCAACCATTTGAAGATACAGCTTTTGCCCTAAAACCTGGAGAAATAAGCGATATAGTCGAAACACAATTTGGCTACCATATAATTCTTCTTCAGGATAAAAAGCCGGGTAGACAGCTAAGTCTTGATGAAGTGAAAGATAGTATAGAAGAGGTTCTCTTAGATAAAGCTTTAAACGATGCACTGGAAGAATGGTTAAAACCAATAAGAGAGAAAGCCTCTATCAAGATACTATTAAAGAGCGATGCCAAACCACAAGCAGAAACAAAAAAACAATGATGCTACTATGATGGTTTGGAATTGTGATTTACGGTTAATATGTTTCGCAATAGGAGTGTTTTCAATGGCTAAAAAACTTTATGTCGGAAATCTTAAATTTGATATGACTGATAAAGAACTTGGAGAGGCTTTCGCAAAATTCGGATCGGTAACCTCTGCAACAATTGTGAAAGACCGCGCATCAGGACGTTCTAAAGGCTTTGGCTTTGTAGAATTTGCCAATGATGGTGATGCAGATAAAGCAAGAGAAGCATTAAACGGAAAAGAGCTTAAAGGACGTATAGTTAGAATAGATAACGCAAGAGATCAAAGAAATTCCTAATATAAATCTCAAATAAATTCCCTCTCTCATTTGTGGGAGAGGGAAAATAAATTAACTTATTGCCTTTAAGGAGCAAAAAGTGGATAACTTCTATTCATCAGCCAAAATTAAAACCGCTCTCATTACCGGGAGACATCCTTATGATGTTGTAGGACTTTATTCTGTGTTCAAAGGCATACCAGAAATCGATTTTTATCCACAACATCTTGAAGATTTTGTATCCGATACGGTTAAGTCGTATTCCCAATATGACGTCATCGTCTTTTATAACTTCCATCAAGAGACTCCAGGAAACGAGCAAAATTGGTGGGATAGAGGGACAAAGGATGTCCTAGAACGTCTTGGAGAAACAAAACAAGGTATACTTTTGCTTCATCATTCAATTCTTGCATTTCCAAAATGGGATTTTTGGGCTGAATTGTGCGGAATAAAAGACCGAAAATTTAGCTATTATGTTGGACAAGATGTAAAAATTGAAGTTGTAGATATAGAGCATCCCATAACAAAAGGATTAAGTAGTTGGGAGATGGTTGATGAAACGTATCTTATGAAAGATGCAGAAGCGGATTGCAATGTTCTATTGACTACAGATCATCCAAAAAGTATGAAAACAATAGCGTGGACAAAGCAACATAAAAACGCAAAGGTCTTTTGCTTCCAATCAGGACACGATAGTCAAGCTTTTGCAAACAAAAATTTTCGTAAAGTCATTCATCAAGGCATAAGATGGTTATCGGAGAAGACCTGATTCAATCTATGGGTTGTAGCCGAATTCACGAAGGTCAGAATCTTTATCTCTCCAATCATCTTTAACTGAAACCCATAGATCAAGGTATACTTGGGCATTAAGCCAATGTTCAATATCCTTTCTTGCTTCCTGACCGATCTTTTTTAGCATATTCCCTTTATTGCCTATTATTATCCCTTTTTGTGAATCTCTCTCTACGTAAATAGTAGCACGGATATATGTTATCCCATCGTCTCTAACCTTCATCTCTTCTGTTTGAACTGTTGTAGAATAAGGGACTTCCCTTTGTGTTAGCATAAAAAGTTTCTCTCTTATTATCTCAGCAACAAAAAATCGTTCAGGCATATCGCTTATCTCATCTTCCGGATAATAGGTTTCGCCATACGGCAGATATTGAATGATCAAATCCAGCAGTTCTGAGACACCGTCGCCTTTTAACGCAGATATCGGTATGATCTCGTCAAAACCATATTCAGAGTTATATTCGGCTATTAATGGCAACAACAAACCTTTATCTTGAACCTTATCAATTTTATTTATGACAAGCAGGATTTTTTTCTTAATTTCCTTTATCCTTTTAATGACTTCCTTTTCTGTGCTATCAGGCTTAGAAAGTGCAGAAACCATCAGCAAAATCAAATCTGCTTCTGATGCAGACTTAATAGCATTACGCACCATATATTGCTGGAGCTTATATGAAGGTTTAAATATGCCCGGGGTATCAAAAAAAACTATCTGATAACCTTCTCCAGTCAATATACCTGTTATTCTATTTCGCGTGGTCTGAGCTTTGGGGGTCACTATTGAAAGTTTTTGTCCCAGAAAAGAGTTTAAGAGTGTTGATTTACCGACGTTTGGCTTACCCACAATAGCAACAAAACCTGATTTGAAATGTTTATTCTTTTCCATATTACACTATCCATTTTATAGTAACGTTCAAATGATCCTCACGGGTTCGCCGATCTCAGCAGATTTTTTGACAGCCCTACATATTGCCACTGCCTTCTTTCCGGCTTCTCCGTCTGCAATGGGTTCTTTCCCAGTCTTTGAGCACTCTATAAAATGCTTGATCTCCTCAACAAAAGCGTCTACTCCGCTATAAACCTCTTCTTTTGCATTGTTTGGGTCTTTTCGGAAGGCATACCTTATCTTCTCTACAGAGTCAAAACGACCAGAAACCTCTGCGACTCCATTTTCGGTTACGATAAAAAAGTCTTCAAAATTAAAAGCTGGGACAGATACCATACCAGCACCTACGACCGCTATTGCACCGTTTTTAAATCTTAGAGTATATACAGCACAATTGATCTGTGGTTTTCTATTCTCCGCGAAGAATGAATCGCCTTCTGCATAGACAGAATCTACATCGCCCATAAGAAAACCTAATATATCAGCAGCATGGACAGCATTTTCAAGGATGGGTCCTCCTCCATCATCTTCTGCCCAAAACCAATCTTTTGATGACATCCAAGGATGTGGGTATCTATGGATCATAAATTTTATCTCGCCGAATTCTCCTTGTGTCAGCTCTTTCAATCTGACCAGTGCGGGCACAAAACGTTTTTTATGCCCAATCATCAATGTAACGTTGTTTTCCTTGCATACATCAATCATATTTTGACAATCTTTGACATAACTAGCCATCGGTTTTTCAACGAAGACATGTATTCCTTTTTTCGCGCATACTCTTGTAATTGGATAATGGCTTTTAGGAGGAGTAGCGACTATCACACCGTCGATTTCCTCTTTTTCGATCATATCTTCTACAGAATAATAAGCCTTAGTTTTATACCTATCAGCGAATTCATCAGCGATATTTTTTGCTATGTCGCAGACACAGATTAGTTCTGCATTTTCAAGATTGCTCACAACAGATACATGTTTTGCGCCAACACCAGCAAGACCGATAACTGCAAGCCTCATTGGTCATCCTCCTACTGTTTTTAAATTTCATATATCTTTAACGTCCAATTCTCGTGCCACTTTGACGATCTGTCCCCAGGTTTCGTCCTCAACGAATATGCCATTCTCAAGTCTTCTTTTCCGCTCTTTTGCTTCAACCTCTCCTGGATAATATATTTCATCAACACCGGGCATTTTAGGAGATGATTTAACATAGTCTATTAAACCGTCAACTTCTGATTTGAATTCGTCAATTGAAACAAAATCTTTGATATTAATTACCGTTATAAATACTGCATTGCCAAACCTTGTAGCATCTGCCCTGCTACAACCAGCCCCGCTTAACGCACCTGCGAGGACGTCGACGATAAATCCCAATCCATATCCTTTGTGTCCGCCTACTGATCCCCCGAACGGCAATATCGCTCCTTGTGGAGGTCCATAAAGCTTTTTGGGGTCTGTTGATGGATTGCCCTCAGAATCAATAATCCATCCTTCAGGCAGTTGCTCGCCCCTATTTAATTTAACCCTTATCTTACCTTCTGCTGCGGCTGCGGTAGTTATATCTAAAATAACGGGATCATATCTTCCTGCTGGGACGCCAATAGACAATGGATTTGGTGATAGCCTCCTTGCAATCCCTCCCCAAGGGGGCATATATTGTGCTGCCCCATGGTTGTTGACCATGATCATACCTATCATATCGTTCTCAATTGCCATAGCAGGATATTCTCCAAGACGCGCTATATGGTTTGATTGTGCCATTGTTACAGTTGAGACGGACTTATCATTTGCTTTCCTTATGGCTATTTCCATAGCCTTTTTAGCTAAAACTTGACCAAATCCCCAATTACCATTTAAAACAGCACTGTTTGACGTCTCTCTCACTATTTCAAGCTTTGCGCCCGGTATGATATTGCCACTCTTTATGAGATTGACATATTGAGGAACACGGATAACACCGTGTGAGTCGTGTCCCGCTAAATTAGAATTGACCAGAAATTCACTGACAATTTCTGCCTCTTCTTTTGGAACTTCCATAGCTGTAAAAATCTGATAACTGACCCTTTTTAACTGATCCGCAGTCAGGATCGGCATATCTCACTTCCTCCTATTTAAGGTTTGAAAAACCATTTATCGAGCGATCTTGCCCTAATAAAAGCCACAACAAGCCCCCAAGGCGTGAAACTTTCTTTCTTACCTATTGCGAGAGAATACTTTCCAACATTATCCTTATTAAAAATTTTGATATAATAAATACCTGAGTCAACACTTCTGGCAAATTCAGGTCCCATATAGTAATGGTCTTTTCCATAGGGTTCATAAAACCGTTTCCATTCAAAGCTATTGCCATCCACAACGATTATTGACGTATCTCCTTTCAATATCTCAAAGGATATATCGTGTTTTGATATTGCAGTTGCTTTGGGAAAATAATCCGGGACGAGTATATTTACGTAAAGATAAAAAGGTTTTTTTGCGTCTATCTTATAATAGTGCGGTTTACCTGCAAGCTCGCCGTAAAAAGCAAAAGAAATTTCAGGCTTTTTCACCGGGACAGGTTTATCTTTTGAGCTGTTGTTCTTAACTATTACAGGTTGATGGGCAAGTATAGATGAAGATATGAACAAAAAAGCTGATGTCCACATAATTAGAATTGTCTTTTTTTGCATTTTTGATACCTTTTATAAAATTTTACCCTATGGACATAATTTCAAGTTGATCTCTCCATTTTTCCTGCAGGATTTTCCTCAACTGCCGATGTATCGGACTTGAAAGTGAAGGGTCTTTTTCTACCAGTTTAAAGGCTTCGTTTCTTGTTATCTCTATGATCTTGACGTCTCTCGCAATATTCGCAACTTTCAGGTCTGGCATTCCCGATTGTTTTGTGCCGAAGAATTCTCCCGGTCCTCTAATTGCTAAGTCCTCTTCTGCTATCTCAAATCCATTGTTGGTTTTGACCATTGCCTTCATCCTTTGGACTGCTTCCTCTGTTGTTGGATTAGCTATTAATAGACAGTAAGACTTGTAGTTACTACGTCCTACACGACCTCTGAGCTGATGGAGTTGTGCAAGCCCAAATCTTTCTGCATGTTCAATTAAAATCACTGATGCATTGGGAATATCTATGCCCACCTCTATAACTGTGGTAGAAACTAATATATTTATCTCATTTCGCTTCATACTTTCCATAACCGCTTGCTTTTCTTCGGCACGCATACGACCGTGAATCAATCCGATTTTTAGATGGGGGAATATATCTTTCTGGAAATGTTCCGCCATTTCAGTAGCTGCTTTTATATCTTCTAATTTTTCTGATTCTTCGACAAGCGGATAAACAATATAAGCCTGCCTGCCCTGCGCTATTTGATCTTCTATAAACTTATATATCTCATCTCTTCTGCTCTCAGAAACCCATCTAGTTATAACTTTCTGCCTTCCAGGAGGTAACTCATCTAATACTGAGACGTCAAGATCGCCATAAACTGTCAGTGCCAATGTTCTTGGGATAGGTGTCGCTGTCATAACTAGGACATCGGGGGTTATGCCTTTTTTCTTCAATTCTGCCCTTTGCAAGACTCCGAACCTATGTTGTTCGTCTGTTATGACAACACCAAGATTTGAAAACTCAACGCTTGATTGTATCAACGCATGTGTCCCAACAATTATTTTTGCCTCTCCTGAACGAATTTTTGCCAAAGCCTCATCTTTTTCACGCTTTGGCATATCACTTTGTAGAAGGACGATATCTATATCCACAGATGACAACAACTTTTTTAAAGTGTTATAATGCTGTTCTGCTAAAATTTCTGTGGGAGCCATCAGTGCAGATTGATAGGAATTATCAACAGCCAAAAGCATAGCCACCGCAGCAACAACGGTCTTTCCTGATCCAACGTCGCCTTGTAGAAGTCTATTCATTGAACGATTGCTTTGCATATCAGACTCAATTTCAGCGATGACTCTTTTTTGTGCATTTGTAAGCTGAAATGGAAGTGATGATATGAATCTTGGAATGAGATCGGTTTTACGCACAAAAGAGATTCCTACACCGCCCATATCCAAGCTTTTTTTCCTCAAGCTAAGCCCCAACTCTAATAAAAACAGTTCATCAAAAGCCAGACGATGTCTCGCGGAATCCAAAAGCTTTTGAGAGTCTGGGAAATGAATATTTTTGATCGCCGATGGTCTATCTAACAGTGAATATCTTTCTATTATATCCTGTGGCAATATCTCGGGAACATAGGATACATAGTCATCAATGACACTTTTTATCCATCTACGTAAAATTCTTTGATTGAGATTGGCTGTCAACGGATAAACAGGCACTATCCTTCCTGTGTGGATAAGCTCTGCGTCTTCATCTGAAATCACTTCATAGGTAAACTCGGTTGTTTGTATTTCTCCATATTCTCGCTTGAATTTTCCGCTTACAACAACCTTTGTGTCTATTTTCAGCGAATTCGCTATATATTGCATCCTTTTCCCAAAGGCTATCAGTGAAGCTATCCCTGTTTGATCATAGATCACCGTCTTTGAGTATTTCATCGCGCCGACGCGCTTTGGATTTGCCTCTATATGATTGACTACAATACCCTGTATAGTTTCGTAATCATTAGTTCTGCCGACTTGATATATCTGTTTTATCTTGCTACGGTCTAGGTAATCCCTTGGGTAATATTCAAGCAGGTCACCGATAGTTCTGATCCCAAGTTCTTCTGTGAGTAATTTCGCCCTTTTAGTTCCAATGCCTGTAACATTTTGAATGGGCATAGATAACATTTTATCTTTGCTTGGGTCAAATCGGATCGGTTTTTGTTCAATCTTTGGTTTTTGTTGAAATTCTTGCTCTTTTATCTCGATTTCCTTTAAGCTCTGATGTTCGCATAATTGTTCTATTATTTTCATCGCCTCTTGAAGTCTTGTCTTTCTTATTCCAGGTTGTATTTCATTGTAGTCTTTAAATAGATCAGCAAGATCAGCAAGTAGATTTTTTTGGTATATATCCGCATATTTATTAGCTTCACCAACCCAGTTTGAAATGTAGTCCTTAAAACCACCGAAGACAACTTTATCCTGACAGCCAGTCTTCATCTCTTGCTTAAAAGGACGCTTTATTATATCCAAGATTGATTCTAAATCATTCATATTTTTAGCCAAGTCCCTCATCAAGCACGATCAAATAGTTCCTTAATGGGACATAGTTTGTAACAGAATTACCTGATCCGAGCAGATATCCGCCGTTAGGCATACATTCATCTATAATATTTCTGACGTATTTTCTAAGTTCAAGTTCATCTAATCGACAGATTTTATCAACATCAACACCGCCGATAACTGCGATTCTATCTCCATATTTAGCCTTAAATTGTGAGACAGGCATGATTTCGTCCTCAAAAGAATGTTTCGCATCTATTTTAACATCACTGATAATATCTTCCATTATAGATTCAAGGTTTCCGCAAGAATGGAGTATGTATATCAATCCGTTATCGTGTGCAAGTTGGGCTATCTTTTTATGCCAAGGTAAAATATATTCTCTTAGGAATTTCGGCGATATGATCGTGGAAGTCTTGTATCCCATATCGTCCCCCTGAAAAAATCCTACAAGGTTTTTCGCACCGATAATGCTTTTATACCAATCAAGGATCAATTGTCCGGCTCTATCAAAAACTGCTTTGACAAGATCAGGGTCGTCATAAAGTAGATAAGAAAGCGTTTCAGCCCCAAAAAGGATATTTAGACCAATTTCAAATACGCCTGCGCTAGGACAAGCTAAAAACCCCATGCCCTCTGGCAAGTTTTCTGTGACGAAATCTACAACCCAGTTGTCAACATTTTCCATTGTTGGCCAATGATATTTTTCAAAATCGTCCCATGAGCTTATAATTCCTTTTCCTTCTTCTGTCCATTTGCGTTCGCCTCTGGTTAATTGTGCAGTATCTTCGCCCTTGCGTGTCCTTGACTCAAAATGGTAACCGCTTGAAAAGCGAAAATCGCCAGTAAGCCGAACACAGTCAAACCCCAGCCTATACCAGCAATAGATATAGTTCATAATATATGCTTTTTGTGATTCTCTATCATCAGGGGATGGTTCAACCCATTTCATCCCAAGCCAATCTACTGTTAATTCTTTTATTATCTCTTTATCTATATGGAGTTCCATAAAAGGGGGTCTTTGCGGTATTTTTTTCCTCAATATAACGTCTTTGAAATTATCCTTATTAGGCTTAGGTTCTTTTAGTGGAATCCTCATATTCTACTCCTTAGAGTTAATAGTAGGAAGTAAAAAGCAGTTAGTAAGTAGATTTTCAACCAAATAAAGATTTATTCGCTACCTACCATTAGCTAGATCATATTCATTTCCAGTGGCGGCAGGGGTATTGGAAAACATACGTCAAGCAGGTCTTGCATCTTTCCTTCAACTCTGATGTTCTCGACCTCTTGACCCGGTGGAGTTCCTAATAGCGTCCATACCATATTTGTCATTCCTTCAATGAGCAACGATCCTTCTTTACACCAAGCGTAATATCTGTCATTGCCGGCAGAGAATTGCATAGAATTAACTAGGTCATCTGATAGATAACTTGCGAAATAGGGTTTCAGTTTCGTCATAGTCCGCACAAAATCAAGGACGCAGTTTGTCCCTGGTCTTGTCGTCGGATTATAATCAGTTCCGTAGCTTGCAAGCAATATTTTGATCAGATTATCATCCTTTTGGACATCAATTTCTATTTCCCCGCCATCTGGCAGATCAAGTGCTAATTTACCTAACGCGGTAGATATAGAAAATCTATCGCCAGCATATTCCATAACTCGCCTGTATTTACGTTCGTTGTTCTCTAATAGTTTTGTGATCAAAATGTATGCTGTTGGCACTTCTCCGATAGAGGCAATAATAAACTCAACGGGTCGTCCAACACAATGTCCGTAGTTGATAACTATCTCGTAATCATTTATGGGACGAATGATATGTATAGGTTCTTTCTCATTTAAATATGACAATATCAATATGTCGTTGATCGTCGCCTGTCTAATGTTTGTGCCTGTCTGCAAGTTTGACACATTTTCCTTCTTTATAATCAATCTATCTAATCCACCGACAAACCTTGATCCTGCCCTTCTATACATTTCACGATTGCCTGATATACACACAAAATCAACATTATTTTCATGAAACCGCTTCATAGTAGCCGATAACACTCTGCTTGCCAGACCCAGGTTTCTATATTCTGATCTAGTGCAAACACTGCCGACATATCCAAGTCTCAATTTATGACCATGAAACGAGAAATCTCTTTCCAACCTACCTATAAACGAAATTGGTTGACCTTCTTTGTTGAAAACGGCAAAGCAATTTTCCCTTGCCTCTGCACGAAGACCCATGGGCCATGTCCTTGCGCCAACTTGAAAACTTGGCGAGCTACTGAAAAATATCGATCTACAAAGCTCTCCAACTGCTTCCGCTTCGTATTCATAAGGTGTTCTAGGTCCATCAAAGTCCATAAGATCGTTTTCTGACATCAGAATTCCTCTCTTTTTGTCAAGAGTTAATAACAAAAACCAAGAAGCATATAAACCTATTGTATCATAAGCAGACGGAAAAGTAAATAATTTCTGGAACACTATTAATTTTACTTGCATTTTGGTTTTGGTTTAAGTATAATATGACAAAATAGGAGGAATTGAAAAATGTCTGAAATTACCAATTATCCATTTACCGAAATTGAGAGCAAATGGCAAAAATTTTGGAAAGATACTAAACAATTTAAAGCGATAGAAGACCCAACAAAGAACAAATATTATCTTCTTGAAATGTTTCCATATCCTTCTGGCGACATACATATGGGGCATGTCCGGAACTACTCTATCGGAGATGTTGTAGCAAGGTTTAAGATGATGCAGGGATATAGCGTTATCCACCCGATGGGATGGGATGCTTTTGGTCTACCCGCTGAAAATGCAGCTATCAAACGTAATATCCATCCTGCGGATTGGACGATTCAAAATATAGAGAAAATGCGGTTCCAACTAAGTAGGATGGGGTTCAGTTATGACTGGGATAGAGAGATAGCTGCGTGTATGCCTGATTACTATAAATGGGGACAATGGCTTTTTCTGAGGTTCTACGAAAAAGGGCTTGCCTATCGTAAAATCGCTTCTGTTAACTGGTGCGTTTCGTGTAATACCGTTCTTGCAAATGAACAGGTGGAAGATGGAAAGTGTTGGCGTTGCAAGACAGAAGTGACACAGAAACATCTTGAACAATGGTTCTTGAAGATAACGGATTATGCCGATGAATTACTTGATTATCTGGACAAAATGTCCGGATGGCCCGAACATGTCCTGACTATGCAAAGAAATTGGATCGGTAAAAGTTATGGCGTCCAGATAGATTTTCCATTAGCTGATTCTGATGAGAAAATATCTGTTTTCACGACCCGTCAAGATACAATTTACGGTGCTACCTATATGGTAATTGCCCCAGAGCATCCGATCGTCGAAAGATTATCAAAAGGGACTGGGCAAGAATCCGTTGTTCAAAAATTTGTTGAGGAAGTGTCAAAAGAAGATAAAGTGATCAGAGAATCAACAGAGTTTGAAAAAAGGGGCGTATGGACAGGGGCTTTTGCTATCAATCCTATGACTAATGAGAAAATACCGATATATCTCGCTGATTATGTTTTGATGGAATATGGAACTGGAGCAGTTATGGCTGTCCCCGCACATGATCAAAGGGATTTTGAATTTGCTAAAAAATATAATCTTCCAATCAAAGTTGTTATTCAACCTCCAAACGAGACACTAGACCCAAATACTATGACTTCTGCTTATGTAGACCCCGGAATAATGGTAAATTCTGACCAATTTAACGGGTTGGAAAGCGAGATTGGAAAAGACAAAATTGCGGATTATATGGAGGCAAAAGGCATTGGGAAACGGACAATAAATTACCGTCTTCGTGATTGGTGTATATCCAGACAGAGATATTGGGGAAATCCTATCCCAATTATTTACTGCGATAAGTGTGGAATTCAACCTGTTCCAGACTCGGATTTACCTGTGATATTACCTTATGATGTCACGATCAGTGGTGACGGAGCGTCTCCATTAGCCAAACATGAAAAATTTGTAAATGTCAAATGTCCCAAATGCGGTGAACCTGCAAGACGCGAAACTGATACTATGGATACCTTTGTTGATTCATCTTGGTATTTCCTCAGATATACTGATCCGAAAAATGATCTTATGCCTTTTAGCAGAGAAAATGTCCATTATTGGATGCCAGTGGATCAATATATAGGCGGAGTGGAACACGCAGTTATGCATCTGCTTTATTCAAGATTTTTTACCAAAGTTATGCGTGATCTCGGTCTGTTGGATTTTGATGAACCTTTTACAAATCTTTTAACTCAAGGGATGGTCCTCAACAATGGTGTTGTGATGTCAAAATCTAAAGGAAACGTTGTAGAGCCGACACAACTTGTTCAGAAATATGGCGCTGACACTGTTAGGCTATTCTTACTCTTCGCTGCGCCCCCTGAAAAAGAATTAGAATGGAGCGATGAAGGCATAGAGGGGACATTTAGATTTCTGAACCGCGTGTGGCGTATAGTCAACAAATATGCTCCTTTAATCAGGAATGTTTCCAAAGACTATGATCCAAGCCAGATATCAAGTGAGTTAAAAGCCCTGAGAAGGATGGGACATATAACATTAAAACGTGTGACCATAGATATTTCAGAGAGGTTTCACTTCAACACTGCGATAAGCGCAATTATGGAGTTGGTCAACTATCTTTATACTATGAAAGAACCCGAAGATGAGATTTCCCTTAAAGTGTTAAAAGAGACCGTTGAAATACTTGTTATAACGCTTTCTCCTTTTGCCCCTCATCTTTGCGAAGAACTCTGGGAAATTATGGGCAATGAGCGAGGAATTATGAAAGCCAAATGGCTTAAATATGATGAAACAGCTCTTGAACAAGATGAGATCACAATCGTAGTCCAAGTTAATGGCAAGGTCAGAGGTAGAATTCAGGTGCCAAGCGATTCTTCAGAAGAACATATAAAACAGGTCGCTGTCGATGATGAAAAAGTGAGAAAGTTTATCACTGACAAAGAAATAAAGCGAATCGTTGTAGTTCCACAAAAGCTGGTAAATATAGTAGTATAGGAGACATAGTTAATGCTTTTAAAGTCCTATTTCGCTAGTGGGAGTTTAAGTCTATTGCATAATTTGATTGAATATGTGTTCGGAACAGTCACATTTTTCACTTTGCAGTATGAGATGAATTGAGTTGTCCACTTTTTTGAGGGAAAGGCATCAAAAATATTTACCTTTGTAATGCCTGATTTTTTGTTCTAAGCTCAGAGTTGAAAAAATGGCAGATCAAATCAAAATAAAGATTCAACGAACAAAAGGAAATGAAGACCTTCCTTTGCCAAAGTATATGACAGAAGGTTCTTCAGGTATGGATTTATTCTCTGCGGTAAACGATCCTGTCACCATAAATCCGATGGAATTCTGTATGATCCCATTAGGTATAAAGGTCGCAATACCAAAAGGATTTGAAGCCCAGATAAGACCTAGAAGTGGGTTATCTGCTCAACATGGTATTGGTCTGTTGAATAGTCCGGGGACAATTGACTCTGATTATCGTGGGGAGATCAAAGTTATATTATTTAATTTCGGTAAGATGCCTTTTACAGTTAATAGAGGTGATCGGATCGCTCAAATGGTTATCTCTCCGATTATAGGTGCTGACCTTATAGAATGCGATGACTTGGATGAAACCATCAGGGGAGATGGCGGTTTTGGTCATACTGGATTAAAAATTTAGGAGAGTGATTTGACATTTGTAAAAGCAATAATTTTAGGAATAGTGCAAGGATTAACGGAATTTCTTCCAATAAGCAGTTCCGGTCATCTCGTTTTGGCTCAATCCATCTTAAATGTGGAAGAACCTCCGCTTTTTTTTGATGTGATGCTACATTTTGGCACACTTTTAGCTGTGATTGTCTTTTTTCGCAAAGATATTTGGGATATCATCTCATCATTTTTTGGACGTGACCCGAATTTAGCTTACAGAAACAGCAATTACAAAACCAAGAAGTCTGCAAGGTTGTTCGCATGGTATATAGTGGTAGGAACTATACCAACATTGATAATAGCTTTGATGCTAAAAAGGACCGTAGAAAAGGCTTTCTCTGATCCGTTTGTTGTTTCTGTAATGCTCATAATAACAGGTATAATCCTTTGGCTCTCAACAAGGGTTGGTCAGCGCGGAAGACAGCTTAATACTGTTAGGGCTATTATAATAGGATTTGTTCAGGGTATCTCTACGTTGCCCGGTATTTCACGTTCCGGGTCAACTATATCATCAGCTTTAATGACTGGAATTGATGCTGAACAATCTGCAAGGTTTTCTTTACTACTTTCTTTGCCAGCAGTATTTGGGGCTACGATAATGGAATTAAAAGATGTTGGTAGCTATAATGTGTCAATCATAGCTGTCACAATCGGGGCTTTGGTCGCTTTTGTTTTCTAATATATATCCATCAGTTTCCTTGTGAGGGTCTTAAAACGCGGTCATTTCTCCGCATTTGCTTATTATTGTTGGGCAATTGGCATTTTCTCGTTACTTTGGCAAGTTATAAAATAGGTCTAATATGCCAAAAATCGCAGGATGAGTTTGGAGTAGACAAAGTTTGGGCTAAGAGGGATAAGTTTATTGTTAAAAAGAATTCCAGACTTAGGCAAATTAAAGCATTATATTGCCGAAAATGTCGATAGTTTGGGCATATCTATCAATAAGACTTCTAGATCAGGAGTTGATTTGAATGAGCCTATTTGGTCGCATTAAAAAAGAGCATTGGAACGAAATAGTCGGAACTTTAATCGTGATCTTTGCAATTTGGATGCTTGTAAGCCTTATAGGTTTCGGTGGAAGTATAGGCAATAACTTGAAATATGGACTCCTTGAATTCATCGGATACGTTTCATATCTTTTAGTCATCATAGTTGGGTATTGGGGGGTCGGTCTATTTTTAGACAGAAAACGTGGCATACTGTCGGGATTTTTCGGAACGATCTGTCTTATCATAAGTGGATTAATGTTAACAAGTCTTCTTTCAAGCGAGCCTTATTCAACTTCTGGGTCTCTTGGTTCTGTTTTGAATAGGTTGTGTAAAAGGGCAGTAGGGACGCCAGGGCTGTTTTTGTCTGGATTGGTTTTTCTTATTCTTGGTGTGACATTATCAGCGGAACTAACAGTTAGTCATATTTTTCATACTATACATAATAAATTTGCAAGAAAAGCGGTAAGATCAAACAGGAAAAAAGCTCGCACTTTAACACAGACTACCAGTGTTAAAACACAAAAGCCAGTTTCTACTGAAACAGATACCGGCACTGCAGTCACTCTTTCTGAAAGCTTGGGAGACAAATTTGACGATGAATTGTATCTACGTAATCCTAGCACAACGGGCGCCTATATCCTGCCAAAACTGTCGCTACTGAATAAAAGTATACCTGAAAATGAGCAATTAACCAGAAGTATGCTTCAAGAAACTGCAAGGATATTAGAAAGAAGCTTCAAGGATTTTAATATAGAAGCAAAAGTGCTTAGAGTTAACAGGGGTCCTGCTGTTACAAGATACGAAGTTGAGCCTGGTCCGGGCGTGAAGGTCAGTAAATTTGTCAATTTAGCTGATGATCTGGCTTTGGTATTGAGGGCAACTCGAGTTAGAGTCGTTGCGCCTGTTCCCGGTGCGGGGGTTGTAGGAATTGAAGTGCCTAATGAAAAGGTTATGCAAGTTAGTTTAAGAGAAGTGTTGGAATCACAAGAGTTTAGAAATACAAAGGCGAAACTTCCGCTTCCGCTTGGCAAAGATATATCTGGAACGCCCATTGTTGCTGATCTAGCCACAATGCCCCATCTATTGGTAGCGGGGACAACAGGGTCAGGAAAAAGTGTGTTTATAAATAGCGTTATAGCCAGTATGCTTTTCAGAATGACACCTGATGAACTTAGATTTTTAATGATAGACCCCAAAAGAGTCGAACTTAGCCTTTATGATGGTATCCCTCATCTTGTAGCACCAGTGGTAACAGATAGCACGAAAGCCCCTGCCTATCTCAAATGGGCACTCAGGGAGGTCGACAAACGTTATAAAAAATTAGCAGATGTAGGCGTAAGAAATATAGAAAGCTATAATAGGTATTTAGATGAGCATCCAGAAGTGATCGGAAAACAAGCGGAGGAGGATAAACTTGTACATAGCAAAATGGCTTATATTATGATTATAATAGATGAATTAGCTGATCTGATGATGGTATCAAGTGCGGATGTTGAGGCATCAATAACAAGATTAGCACAGATAGCAAGAGCGGCGGGAGTGCATATGCTTGTCGCAACACAACGACCATCTGTGGATGTTGTCACTGGGCTTATAAAAGCTAACCTGCCTTGCAGGTTGTCCTTTCGATTAGCTTCAAAAGTGGATTCAAGAACTATACTTGATATGAACGGTGCAGAAAATTTACTTGGCAAAGGGGATATGCTTTTTATGGATGTCAACACTGCAAAACCTATCAGAATACAGGGATGTTATGTCAGTGAAGGGGAAATTGAAAAAGTTGTGGAATTTACTCAACAAAATGCACTACCTGATGGGGATGATATTTCTGATTTTGACGAAGAAGAGCAACATTGTGATTCCGATGATGATATATATGAACAGGCTGTAAAATTAGTGATAAAACATCAGACAGCCTCTACGTCGTTCTTACAAAGAAAATTGAATATAAGTTATGATCGCGCTGTCCAAATTTTGGAAGATATGGAAGCAGAAGGTATAGTTGGTCCAAATATGGGCAAACAATCAAGAGAAATATTAGTAGATGATGAAGACTGAAGCATCCCAAAATTCCATACAATGTATATGTTCGTGTCTTTAATGATTTGCGAACTTAGGGAGTATTAATGGATACTAAAGCTAGTGGCGGTCGCATTTTGGCTTTTGAAGATGGTAAAGTGATCTTCGAAGAGAATTCTATCGGAAAAGATGTTTACATTATAGAAAGCGGAAAGGTAGAGATTACCAAACGGATCAGTGGCAAAAAAATTACCATAAACATATTGAGAAAAGGCGATATTTTTGGTGAAAATGTTATGTTTGCCAATGTTCCAAGGTCTGTAACTGCGACAGCTATTGGTAGAACCCTTCTGATATCTATGAGTATGGAAGAACTTATATACAGGATGCAAACTAATCTTCAGTTTGCCATAGAATTGTTCCAAAGTCTTGTAAGTAGGATGCATAACACGGATTTGGCTTTGGAAAATATCCTATCAAAAGTCCACAATTTTAATGAAAGGCTCATACAAGATGTATTCCCCGAAAAAAGACCTCTCAAAATTGGCGAAATCCTCATAGAATTAGGTTATATAACACCTTCACAACTCGATAGATGTCTCCAAAAGCAGAAGGAGATTCATATATTTGACTATAAACACAAGTTGCTGGGAGAGATTATGATAGACATAGGAATTATAACTGAGGAACAATTACGAGAGGCTTTAGCAGAACAAAAAATACGGCTACGCAACCGTTCGGAATAAAATGTCAGTCTGATCTTTTTAATTTTCTTTTATTAAATATGATTCCAACTCTGCTTCTGTAACAAAAGTTTCTCCTCCCCTTGTTTGCTCGTTTATAAATTTTATTATGCCGACATTTGGCGCTAACCATTGTTTACTTATGGTATGATCTAACTGTTGACTGAATATCTCCCATACAAAATCCTCTTCTACTTGGAATACATGTTCAAAAGTCCCGATCTTAATATTAACAGTTTCCTCTGATAAGACTTTATATTCTGCTTTTCCGTTTCCAACAAAAAATCCGTCAGGGACATTTACTTGAAATTCCGTATCCCAAGATTCGTCTGGTATAAGAGGAAACTTGTATAAAGGGAGAACCGGAGAGAAAATGAGAGTATCATCACCAGCACTTGAACCACCAACTGCGTGTTGATTTATAACATCTTTCCCCTTGCTAATATAAGAATAATTTATTGCGTTTTCAATATCCGAAGTGGTTGTTTTTTTGACAAAGACTTTCGTCCCTGACACGTCTATAGTGTCTATAATTTCGAATGTTATTATATTTCCCTTTTTATCCCTATATACCCATTTGTTACCGATAGCAAGAGGATAATAATCTCCGGGTCTTATTGCCCATACTCTTATGTATATTTTTTGGCTTGTTGAATTTATCCCGTCGCTTACTGTTACAGTTATCTCATATTTTCCTTCTTTATCAGGCGATTCCCATTTTATTGATTTGCCTTCACCGACGATTTTTCCGTTTTCCGCAGTCCATTCGTATAGGAGTTTATCTTTATCTGGGTCTCCTGCCTCAACTGTAACAATAGAAGACTCTCCAGGAGATACGATTTTAGGATCAGCAGTTAACCTGAAAATAATGGGGGGACGTTGTTCATCTTCACCACAACCGATAATAATCAATAAGAGAACTGATACGTAGATCAATTTTGTCATTCTTCTTCAGTCCAGTTGGTTATATCTTCGTTATCTCCTTTGCCACCATAAGCACCATCTTTGCCATAAGATATGAGATCATAGTCGTGCTTATTATGTTTTCCAGGGTATATGTAGATGTAATCATTGCCCCAAGGGTCTTTAAGAATTGGTTTTTCTAAGTATGGTCCCTGCCATTTGCTTGGAATAGGCGCTATTATCGGTTTTTCCCAAAGTGATTTCAAGCCCTGTTCCGTGCTTGGATAGCTTCCGTTATGGCTAGCGTATATATCTAGCGCTAATCCGAGAGCGTCAATATCATTCACAGCAGTTGTTCGTTTGCTTTTCTCTTGCTGTCTCAATAATCTTGGAGTTGCAACTACTGCTATTATTACCACTACTACGATGATTATCAGAATATAGATAAGTGAAAAACCCGATCTCTTACTGTGATATAAATTTAACATCCCTATTTTCCCCCGATAGATTAACAAACCCTGTTAAACATTGCAAAATCCCAAAGAAGAGACATAGCCTTGAGTATCAATCTTAATTTATGATGCAATTTATTTATAATGCACTTTGAAGATTTCTTTGAGCAAAAAACACTCTTTGTAGTATTGTAAAGTGTGACAGTATAACAAGAACCCATAAAGCTAATATTAATATGCTAATATTAGCAATCGGGACGTTTCGCAGTAACACTCCGCCAGCAAGGAGTAATACTCGCTCAGGTCTTTGTATAAGCCCCACTTTGCAATCTATTTGTAGCCCCTCTGCCCTAGCCCTGACATAGCTTACCAAAAAGGCACTGATCAATCCAAGGCACGTTGGAATTAATCCTAAAACTCTATCCTTGATATTTCCTTCCATACCAAAATAGATCGCTAGCCCAAGAAATATTATACCTTCGGAATATCTATCAACAACGGAATCCAGCAAAGCCCCAAAAGGCGTGCTTTTGTTAGTAGCCCTTGCGACTGCACCGTCCATCATATCAAAGCTTCCGCCGATTAAAATTAAAATTCCAGCAAGTTTCAATCGTCCCAATGCGATACAGACGCCGGCAGCGATACCGAAGATCAATCCTATTATCGTAAGCATATTTGCTGTTACACCTATTGAAGCGATCAGGTTAGCTATGGGTTCTGTGATATAACTTGTCCATTTTCTTAAAGTTGCTTGAAACATATTATTACATCCTATTCCTTTGAGGAATTATAACTAGTTTTCAATTAACTATTGACCTCTTAAGACTTATAAACCTTTTCTGAAGCTTATTAAATCTCTGTTCCACAAGTGCTTTATTGCTAATTTTAATCAGATCATTTAATTCATTAAGGATAACTTCTCTCCAGAGCTTCCGACTTGATTTCACATCATCAGGCAAATATTCAACTAATTTGTCAACGATGTTCATTTTGACTAATTCATCTGAACTAATGTTAATTTTCTTGATAGAATCTTTATTTTCTGATGAATTGTGTTCAATTGTATAAAACTTAAAAGATGCTCCGTTATGTGAAATGATCCTATCTGATGCACACAGATCAAGCGTTAATAAACTATTGTCCATACTCATTATAGCAGAGATGATCGGCACTTTTAAGTTAAGCATATATTCCAAAGCGTTAACTGTTGGATTTAACATTCTTTGTTTTTCAAAAGAAAAAGAATTATTTGTCTCTGGAATATCTATGAAAGTCAACACAGGTTTGTTGAATGTCTCTGCAAGAGACATTAGCCTTATACTTTTGCGATACCCTTCTGGTTCTGGATATTTGATATTGTCCGCTGAAACGAGTTTTTGGAAACCGATCACAATAAATTTATGACCGTCTATATATGCTAATCCTCCTGGAACTGCCTCATCTTCACCAGATTTGCGGTCGCCTTTAAGTTCAATAAATGAATCAAATATGTTTTCAAAATAATCTTTTATCATCAATCCGATCTCTGAGAGACACAAAAAATGATCTTCGAAGTAGCGATCAAAAATCCATTTATATAATAGCACAAACACATATAAAATGCAACAAAATTACCAGAAGTAAACATGTATTGATTTTATGAGTGACGTTTTAATGTTTTATTGACGAGAAATATAATGTTTTTAACTTATAATAAAAGAGCTTTCACCAGCAATATAACCAGTGCTCCAACAAATTTGAAGGTTATATCCACCTGTTGGACCATCAATGTCGATAATTTCGCCCGCAAAAAATAGGTTTTCTATTAGCTTTGACCTCATAGTTTTCGGATCAATCTCTTTTATATTAATGCCTCCGCTTGTGATCAATGAGTGTTCAAAACCTAAAAGTCCTGTAACTGTCATGTTGAGATTTTTCATTAGGTTAACTAAAATATGTCTTTCTTCCCTAGTTATGCTATTTACTTGTTTTTCTGGGTCTATGCCCGATAGTTTGACAATTACAGGTATTAATTTCTTTGGCAAGAGTTCATCTAATGAGTTTTTGAAAGACCTGTTTTGATATTTCAAGAAATCTCTTTGTATTCTATTATCTAACTTTGCCCATTCCAAAGCGGGTTTTAAGTCAAGGGATAAGGTTATTTTGCCTTTCTTTATCGACATTCCGACATTTTTACTTATTGTAAGGATGATCGGACCGCTAACGCCAAAATGTGTGAAAATCATCTCACCGAAGATGCTTTCTTGTTTTTTTCCATCTAGCAAAATGCTGATTCTTACATTTTTCAGAGTTAGCCCTTGCAGAGACTTCACCCAATCCTCATCTATGGTCAGTGGCGTTAACGCCGGTCTAAGTTCAGTTACGCTATGACCTAAATCCTTTGCCCATTTAAATCCATCACCTGTTGATCCTGTTCCCGGAAACGATTTTCCACCTGTACAAACTATATAACTATTAGCTACGATATTCCCCTTGTTTGTGATAAGATATGCTATTCTGTTTTTCTCTTTTTCCAAACCAATTACTTTGGTATTACAAAGGACTGTTACATTATTTTCAGACATATACTTAATAAGGACATCAAGGACATCTTTTGCGTTATCGCTTTTAGGAAATACCCTGTCGCCCCTTTCAACCTTTATTTCAAGACCACGAGAGTTAAAGAATTCCAATGTCTCTTTGACGCCAAACTTAGATAATGCCGATAATAAGAATTTACCATTTTTTCCAAATTTTTCTATCATTTGATGGATATCAAATTCAGCTTGGGCAAGATTACAACGTCCATTTCCGGTTATCAAAAGTTTTCGTCCCAATTTACTGTTTTTCTCAACTAAAATGACCTTTGCTCCGAGTTCACCAGCTCTTCCAGCGGATATCATCCCTGCTGGTCCTCCGCCGATCACTGCTACATCAAATTTTATTTCGTTATCCATATCCTCGGCTCAATGATAAAATTGCAAATTCCCAAAAAAACTAATTATCCAACATTTTTTACAAATATTGAGAGAAAACTCTTATAGTAATTCCTTTTTTTCACCTTTCAACTGTCTTTGAACATTTATGATCCCTTTGACCACAATAACAGCAGGAATTGTCAATAACGCTCCCAAAATTCCAGCCAAAGTAGCAGATAGCAAGACCGCAAACATAATTATAAGCGGGTTAACGTCTATCGCTTTGCTCATAATCCTTGGAGATATAAGCGAATTATCTAATATTTGTATACCAAATGCGGCACCAATAACTAGAAGGATTTGAATTAAAGACCTTACCAAACCATAATCCGATGTTGCAAAGCCTAAAAACGTTGCAAGGACTGCTATTCCCCCGCCGATCACTGGACCAACAGTCGGAATTGCATTAAATAATCCCGCGAGAAAGCCTACCAATAAGGCAAAAGGCACTCCTATTATGCTATAGACGATCACAGAAATCACACTTATTATAAGTATGACCAATATCTGCCCTTTTAGGAAAGCCCGCATATCGTTATCTATCTCGTGTAGATATAAAGACAGCTTTTCTCGTTGAGCAGATGGAAAAATGCCCAAAGTTTTTTTTATCTGTGATCTGAAAGATTGAATAGCATAGACAAATACGATGATTATAAAAAAGGTAGTTGATATCTTCCCGAAAGTCTTGACAATGCCCGATGACAGTTTTCCACCTATAAATCCTATTATCTGACTTATAGATTCTGCGATTGATGGCAATTTCTGCTGAATATTCAAGACGATCTTGTCAATATATTCTCCTACGGGCTCTTGCCAAGACTCTGGTAGATCGTGTTTGAACGGATAATCTCCGTTTGACATATCGTTTGAAATCTTTATCGCGTAGTTACTGATCTTTTCATATAACCCTATTATACTGTTTTGTATATCGCTTATCTGCTGGACGATCTGAGGCACAATTCCAAAAGTAACGAAAGCTACTACACCTGCTACTATAAACAAAAGCAACAAAACAGCACCCCATTTAGGAAGCTGAATATATCTCCCTTTTGGCAATGGGATAACCTTTAAGCTATCAAATATGACATTGACAATATATGCAAGTGCAAAGCCAATGATGAATGGCATAAAAACGTTCTGAAGTCTGATAAAAAGCCATATACCGATGAAAACAAGGACGATATTGATGACGAACTTCGTTGGCTTATCAACACTGAGTTTGGCTAACATAGCAATAAGCAATATTGGGACGATCGGATGTAGCAACATTTGGTTTGCCTTTACACCCATAACATATGCATACCCTATCCATGCGAAAGATACAAAAATAACGATGATAGTAATGTATATATTATTTTCCTTTTTCATTTTTAACCATAAATAGCACACTGATAAATACATGATTTGCAAAACTATGCCTGATTTGTATTGATCTGTGTGCTATTTTTCTTTATCTCCATGGATAAAGTATCACTTTTCCACAGTTGCCGGTTATTTGCAATTCCCAAGCCTTTTGGACTTCACTCATCGGGAAGGAATGAGTGATAAACTTATCAAGCAAATGTCCTGATTCCTTTATAACTCTCATAAGCTTGGGATAATCTCCAAGATTGTAATGCCAGTTACCACGCAGGACTAGACCTTTGCGGATCATATCTCTGCTGACTGCTAATGGAAATTCTCCGCCTTCTCCGACAAAAGCACCTTGTCCTTTGCGTCTTAATGCATCAACTATAAGCCTATGTGCTTTTGCTGATCCAGAACAATCTAGGGCTTTATCAACACCTGTTCCATCTGTCAATTCCATTATCTTTTTCAAAATATCGTTATCATTCGGGTCTAGAACAATTTCTGCCCCTAATTCCTTTGCCAATTCAGCACGATAAGGCTGACTTTCAACGCCGATAACTCGTGCGTTGCGATGTCTAGCGTTGATCACTCCGCCAAGCCCTACGGGACCTAAACCTGTTATCAAGACCGTGTCCATTGAATTGACGTTCATCTGTTGCATCGCACCAAAAGTTGGTCCCAGACCGCAACAAGCCATACTGGCATGTTCATAACTGACATCATCAGGTATCGGAGACAAAAGCCAATCCTGTTTTAGCAGATATTGTGCATAAGTCGCTGTCCCTGTGCTTGAACCTGTTATTGCGAGGACATTCCTATTGTTTTGACAATGGATATGCTCGCCAATAAGACACATCTGACATTTCCCGCAAGCATATTGAGGCTGGACGACAACTCTATCACCGACCTTGACTTGAACTGGTTGTGCGACTTCCACAACCTCGCCCGCTGCCTCGTGACCAAAATTATCGCCTATATGTCCAGACTTGAAAGCTTTATATTCCGTGCACATAGGCACGACGTGAATTTTAACAAGGACAAAATCTTCCTTTGGGATCGGATCAGGCTTGTCTGCTAAACCAGCCTTTCCATCACCAAACATAACAGCTACTTTCATTTTTTTCCTCCATTAAGGCATAATTTTTAATAGAAACCTGCCAAAGCCTTTTGTTATTGGAACGTCGAAAACTATGCGATTGATGTTTTCTGCTATTCTTTTATCATCAGACTCAACCTTTTCAACTATTGGTTTTGTTGATTGTGGTTGGTATTGAACCCTAATTTCTGCTTTCTGTCCGACAATACGGAACGTTGCCGGGTCTTCGCTTATCACTTTCCCTGCAACATATATTGGGAGTTTGACATTGCCCCTATCGTCTTCAAGTTGAATTTGATCATCTATCTCTACCCAACCTAGTTTTCCATCACGATGCAAAGATGCTCTTCGCTTTAAAGTTTTTATTTTAGCATCGTTAGGATATGCTTTGCTCAAATCTAATTCTAGGACATCTTCTGTATCAGAAAGGTTATATCCCAATACTTGGGCAAAATACTGCTTGCCCGGAGGCTGTTGATAGCCGTTGACCAAAGGGACATTGTGTCCCCATGAGGAGTTTACAAGTATTTCATAACGTCTGCTACTGAAATAATCCCTAGTATACGTTCCTGCACCGAGATCAACTATAAGTGATTCTCCGCAATAATGCACGATGAAGTTGCCGACGTCATTTTGGTTATGGTTTTCGGCGTTATGTCCGCCTTTCACCGCCAACATCAATGAATTTTCATCATCGGGATTTGCCCTACTGATCAACCATTGCATTTCTGAGTAATAGAAATGCTTTTCAGGTTTCCATTTTTCAGTCCAACGACCGACAGGTCCCCAAGTTGGGATCCATGTCAGACTCCTTATGTCGTAGAAGCTAATTTTCGGATTGAGATCATACTGATATTGTGCAAAAGCACATACCTCTGGCAGGGACAGTCGTTGACCAAGATAAAACAATAGCGAAGGCGAAAACGAAACTTTTGGCGAACAGTCAGAAAAATTGACGACATTATTTCCGCTCAAAGTAGTCCTCTGTGGAAACAAAGCTATATCCTTTACCTCTGGCGCATTGAGTAATGAAATTTTTCCAGTCCGCATTTCAAGAAAGTATGATAACCAGACATAATTGGATACGCCATATCCCCAATATCCAGGACCTTCGTCACATCCACCTTGTTTGTCAAAACAAAGAAGAAAATCATTCATCGATCTCAGGCATTTCTCTATCATTTTGGCTAATCTTTGATTGTCATTCATCGCCAGAATCGCTGATCCGACGACTCCGCAGTTGCATACCGCAGTCCAATTGTTGAGTTTTGAACGATTGTCAGCACGGAACATCCACCACATATTGTCATATTGCATATATGGGGTCCAACATCTTCTGTCTATTTCATAAATTACCCTTTGCCTTATCATTGGATCATGATCATCCAAGCGATCGCCGATGATATATAATGCTTCTGCAAGAGTCCTGCCTGTTTCCGCAGAGACTAAATCAACCCACGATATATCCGTATATGCGGGAAGCGTAGTTTGGCTATGTGCAGGGATAACCCAACTGCTTTCTTCGCAAATCGCCCATATATAATCCATTATAGCGTCAAGATAACGACCCTTTCTTTCAAGGCATTCCCCTATCACAAATGCCATTAAATGACTTCGCCTACTAGATATTATACCATCATGTGGACTGCGACTACCTGTCCTCCTGAAATTCAGATAAAGCGAAGCAGGAACATGCTTTATCGGCTCATTCATCAGTCTATCTAAGTATTCTTTGTAGTCTTGAAAAGATGGGCTCAACATTGGATTTTCAATAATATTTTTCCAACGTTGTTCATCATTGTATCTAGGCAGGATATCAGCACCTTTTGAGTTTAATATCTGCTCAATTTCTTGAGAGGAAAATTCCTGAATCATTGCGATCTCCTTTGACGTAATTTGATCATAAATTAGTAATTGATCAAATTAAATCCATATTTTATAATCTCATACATAAATAGAAAACTGTCAAATTCTTGTTGTTTGCAGTTTACCATAATTAATTCGCATTATCAATAAAAGTTTTTTATTTATATCTGACTTCTTACGTTCATTGAAGAGGTATTTCGTCAAAATTCAATTGTGAGGTATTGATATGATGGGAATATCCAATCTTATAATTTTTATGCTAGCCCAAAGTTTGGTCAAAGTAGAAGTTGAAGAAGATATTACAACCTGTCTTCCGCCTAATAACGGTGCGGGTCCTTTTTGGTGCTATGGCTCGCCTTTGGTAGTGCGTATTGGGGATGATGTTTTGGTCAGTGCTATGGAAACGGGAGAGGATATCCCGCCGTTGTGTAACACGCGTTGGCGCATATTTAGAAAACATCAAGATGAAAATTGGAAGCTAATTCAGGTCTCAGATAGATTTAACCAGAGAGAACCCTGTCCATTGGTGACTTTCCAAGATGGGAGATTTTTTCTATCAACTAATCCATCCACTCAACCCGTCGGGACAAGATATGGTGAATGTGACCCTTATCTTATAGAATTTTCAATATCTAATCTAAAAGCCGATGGCATTATTTCAAGACCTTTATGGGATAAAGACAGAGTTTTCACTGATCATTCTTATCGGGGAATTTCTGCTGATGGCGAAAATGGTGAAATGTTACTTTTGAACATACATGCCCGTTCTGGCGACCAATTGTGGAGTTTTCGCAACTCTGACAATGAATGGATCAAATGTGGACGGATTAAATTCCCTATTCGCTCATGTTATCCACAGGTTGCATTAAAAAACAGGTCTGCTTATGTTGTTGCCATCGGCGATATTGTAGAGCCTGTCGAAGAATGGCGAAAATACAAATATGAACAGACAAAATCTGAATGGGATTATGTATTCAGAAGGCTTTTCTATGCATGGACACCAAATATAATTGAAGATGATTTCTCGGAACCGATGGAGATAGATAGTGTTGAATCAACTGCTGGACATATTCTGAATCTTGATCTTTGGATAGATAAGAGCGGATCAGCACATATACTCTATCGAAAACAAAACATCCAATCACGACTGATACGTGATAAGTTTTTCCCTAATATACCTATTGAAACTATGCTTGAATATATGATCATTGAAAATGGCAAAGTGATCAGGAAAACAACTTTGGTCAAAAACATAGAAGGGGGATCAAACGAAGAGTTACCCGGTTATGCAAGGTTCCATATTTCCAATGATGGCAGATTATATGTGCTTTATTATTGCAGTAAAAAAGGGCAAAATAAGATTATGGAGGTCACAGAAAACGGGCATAGCGAGCCTATATTGATCCCATTAAAAAAGCCTTTTGGAATGTTTTTCACAGCGATAGAGAGGGGCGGATCAAAGCCTTCTGACATAATTGACATTTACGGTCCAGGGGAAAATACAATAATACGCTATGCTAGGGTCCGTCTTGAAAAGTAATATTACCAGTTTAATTTAAGGGTTTCTCTTCGGACATCAAAGATTCTGAGCACGTTTTTAGGGTCTTGGAACCACGATTCAGCGTCTTTTTCATCTATGAGCTGTAGTAATCGTCTCAGTTCCATAACTAACTCAACACGTTCGCCGATCGTGCGATGAATCTCACCTTGCATCTTTGCGATTTCAATATCGCTATATGCAAGTTCTTTCCTCAGACGTGCAAATTCCTCTGCCAATGCGTATTCTTGTGCCCTTAATTCGTCATATTCAGATGCTATGCCCCTTATATGTGCAAAACTTTCATTTAAAAACTTCGGTATTGTCTGCCAATTTAGTATCAGCAACTTAGTAAACACTTCTCTTAATTCGCCATCAAGTTTTGCCTTTTCTGCTTCTCTTTGTCTCTTTTCTTCAAGGGCAGTCAGTTCTGCTAATTTTGCCTTTGCTAATGCCTCTAATTCGGATAACTGATTGCTGATACGTAAGTGTTCTTCTTTTAGCTTCTGAATTTCCTTATCAAGCTGTTCAAGAGTAGATTCTTTTGGCATACTAACCTCCCTTTGATTATCTGATTTTTGCTCTTCTTGATTTACCTCTTCGATTTTTTCTGTCTCTGATTTCTTGCTAATGTTAAAAAATGCCTTTGTCAATTTGCTAACTCCCACGGCACACCATCCTTTTTAAAAATCACCGTTTGAGCGGAAAACCCGATCTAATTTTAGATAGGCTTCATAATTTTTGTCGTTTTTGCCTAGGTTTGCAGTTTCAAATTTTAAAATAGTTTAACAGAAGTCAACCATAATTAGTCCAAAACTTGTCCAAATTGACCGACTGCAACGCCTTTATGAACTTCTGCGGAATAATGAAGATGCCTTTCGCCAACAGTATTTTGTGTGCAGAGTGCTTCTAGTGTCCCAGTGATATTTCCGATCTCTTTATCGGTAGCTATCCACCAACCCATAGGAGGTATCGGCGGGCTATTCAATTGCTTAGTGACTTTTCCGTCTCTATCTCTGGCAATAATAACAATATTACAGACTTCTTCTGATACATTTAGAAATCTAAACCAATCAAGCCCTCCTGAGTATACCTCTGGAAAGAACAATCGTCTTCCAATAGTCCTATTTCTTCTAGATGCGCCCGGAAAATTGAGTATTTGTGTCCCACTATGGGCATGACGTTCTGCTAATATGTGTTGATCTGATATAGCTGTCACAGAAGTTTGTTGTTTTATCTGCTCAACATCTGGATTCCATACTTGGAATGGCTCTAATACTTTTTCTTGCGACCACACCGATTTACCAGTTTGATCTCTGGCTATAACGGTAACTTTTCCCGGAGCATTTCCAACGTTAACAATTTGAATCCAATCATCCCAAGCATCTGATACTTCTGGAAAGTACTGCCTATGAGCAGGTCTATCTATGACCTGTCCTAATTGTCCCGCTGCTGATCCTACATGTCCAACATGATAATGCAGATGTCTTTCTCCTGTTATCTGCTGAGTACTCATAACTTCAACAGTTCCGCTAATATTTCCTGTTTCTTTGTCAGTGAAATTCCACCAATTCATCGGAGCGAGATTCTGTATGCCAAATTGGTTTACGACTTTTCCGTTTCTGTCCCGGACGATGACATTTATATTAGTTGGCTCTTCTGAAACATTAAGTATTTGAAACCAATCTGCCCCTCCTTCGTATATTTCTGGAAAAAATAACCTATTTCCAACGGTCATCGCTTCTGGCGACGCACCAGGAAAATTGAATACTATTGTCTCTTTATGGCAATGCCTTTCTCCGACTATCGGCATATCGCTTGAAATCGTCATTGAAGCAGGAACTGTCACTGTATCAGCAGCGGTAGTAAAAGCCTGAAAAGGATTTAGTTTAAATTCTTGCGACCAAACAGCTTGCCCTTGCTGATTCCTTGCAACTGCCATTACATTCGCAATTTCATCGCCAACGTTTACAACTTGAACCCAATCCTCCCAACCGACCGCAATCTGCGGAAAATATATCTTATTAGGAGCTGGCACTGTGTATCCCCCCTTTATGATTTTTCAATTGCTATATTTAACGCTTCTTGTAGCTCTTGCTCAAGCCTTACGATGTTTTCCTCAAATAGTTTACGCTGTCTATACATCTCGTCTGCGATATTTAACGCTGCAAGCACCGCTATACGTTCAAATGCCAGTATTTGTGTCTTTTCCGCTATATTGCGCATTGTTGAGTCGACATAATCTGCTAACTTATGGATGTACTCCTCGTCTTGATTGCCTTTTATTTCGTATTCTTTTCCATATATAGTTACTTTTACATTTTTATGTATTTCTCCCATTTTGCTACTCCCAAAAGTTTTATGAAAAATAGACAACTTATTTTACAAACACAGTTGAAAAATACCTTACATAAATAATAAATTATTAAATTAAAATGTTCAAGATTAAAAAATTAAAAATGTGAGATTCAGACATTGTCCAGATAAATTCTTCTGCTAGGGCTATTTAATTTTTGAAAAATAGGACGAAAATGAGTTAAAATCACTCTAAAAAAACAAAGCAAAAAAGAAAGGAGTTATAAAAAATGACTCAAATTCGTCCACTCATAGAAATTCTAGCAAAAATACCTGACTT
>FWPV01002821.1_pt1 | contig 41150 bp, 30 predicted proteins | sample 2228371 | NCBI WGS metagenome assembly FWPV01 (sample SAMEA103939776, study PRJEB20133) | metagenome
TGAAATCCATCGGGGTGGGATCAATAACAGTATCGGGCAGGGCCAAGACGTAGCTGGTGTGGAAGATGCGCTGGTCAATGCGGCAGATGTCAGGCAGCTCAAAGGAGATTTTTTGTGACACGCCCGGAAGAAGCAGGATGAAATCCGGGTTGTCAAATATCGGCCCGGCAAGAATCGGCAGAGGTGCCATAAGGATACCCATGCATATGGTCAGTATCCCTGAACACAAAATGACAGTTTTGATACGTTTCTGCTTGTTGCCCATTTTTTCCTCCTTTTGCATTGGGTTAATGGTGAATGAAACGGCGATCATTGACACAGTTTTCTAATGGGCAACTGTTAAGCCAGTATAAATTTCAGGTTAAGATTGTGTTAAGATGCGTTTTTGCGTGTTTTTCCCTGACAGTATTTTCCATATTTCTATGCAGCGCACTCGTTCAAGGAATGGTGCGCTGCATAGAAACCTCTGTATCCGGTGGTGGTAAATAGATAGGGGGGATGAAGCCATGCACCGACTATATGAGTGATATGTTAAGGATGGATAAAGATTCTATTAATTTTTGAAGAAGAAAATGCCGGATACGATCATGAGAACAAGCATTAATTGCTTGTCAACGGGTATTCCCATTATTGAGAGAGGTTGGTCGGCAGGGTTATATAAAATGTGGTACCCGCTTCCGAACGGCTCTGGACTTCTATCGTGCCCTGGTGAAGAAGCACGATATGCTTTACAATGGAAAGCCCCAGGCCGGTTCCGCCAAGCTGCCGCGATCGCGAAGAGTCAACGACGTAAAACCGCTCGAAAATTCGGGGCAAATGTTCCGGCGGAATTCCTATGCCAGTGTCTCTTACCGTAATCTGCATCGCGTTATTCATGCTGGCAAGGGTTATGGTGATTCCGCCCTGGTCGGTATATTTAATGGCATTGTCAATGAGATTGATGAATACCTGCTCCAGTTTGAACGCGTCCGCCATGATGACCGGCAGGTCTTCAGGACCTTCAATCTTCATTACCAGTCCCTTTGCTGCGAGCCGGTGTTCAAAGATCCGCCGGATGTTTTCAAGCATTGTCTTGAGGTCACAGGGTTCGCGATGCAATGTTGACCCCGTTTCTTCCAGTTCAGACAGCAGCAGAAGATCTTCAACAATATTGGTGAGCCGTTCGGTATTGCGTTTTATGATCTTGACGTATTCGCGGTTCTTCTCATCGCATTCCTCTTCAAGCGTTTCGACAAACCCTTTAATAGAGGTAAGCGGCGTGCGCAACTCATGGGAGACATTAACCACAAAATCTTTCTTTATCTTCTCCAACCGTTTGACCTCGGTTATATCGTGAAACATCACAACAATTTTTTCCTGTGCTCCCAGTGCGGTGGCAGTGCATAACACGGTTCTGCCGTTTATTGCGATCTCGGTGGCGGCGCTTTCCTTTGACGGGCCGACACTATTGACCAGCGTATTGAATTGTGGCTCTCTTATGATTTCCCAGTAGTATTTACCTTCACAGTGCGGATTGGTCAACAGCCTGCGGATACTTTCATTGCTCAAGAGGATAACCCCCCGTTTGTCCAGCACCAGCAGCCCATCCTGAATCGCGGAAATAATGCTGTTCAGCTCTTCTTTTCGTGATGTCAGTTCGGCAAAAAAACCACGTAATTCCTCGGTCATATCGTTGAAACTTTTTCCCAATTCGCCAAATTCATCGGTGGTGTCAAGCAATGCTTTGGCAGTAAAATCGCCGGCTGCGACCCGATGTGCAACCACCTTGAGCTGGCTGACCGGCTTGGTCAAATGATACGCAAACAGGACCGCCCCCAGAAGCGCCACCATGCTGATAACCAAGGCACTGACGATGATGCTTCTCTGTAAGGTATGCAGCAGCGTTTTAATATCCCGCATAAACAGGCTTGCCCGCAGCACGCCCAAGCGGGTTCCGTTCTGCTCTATCGGAAGGGCTACATATAGCATTTCTTCTTTGACCGTCGTGCTGAACCGCACCGAGGTGCCGACCCCGCCCTGCCGGGCTTGCAGTATTTCAGCCCGCAGGTTATGTTTTTCCATATCGCGCGGGTTTTTTTCAGAATCGGCGAGCACCGTGCCGGACATATCTATCACAGTGAGGCGCGTTTGGATATGCTTGCCCAGCTCTTTGACAAACGCATCCAGTTCCGAAACACGCTGCTCTGCCATGAACATCATGATCTTGGGTTCAAGTGCTATGCACAGATGAGCAAGATCCCGGGAAGCAGAGTCAAGGTATGAATCTTTAATAGCGCGGAACGAAACGAAGAGTATTACAGACGAAAGCGTTACGATGAGTATCAGGGAGCCGATAAATATTTTTGCAAAGAGTGATTTTTTCATGCTTCCAGTTTATAGCCAATGCCCCGCATATTTTTAATAAAAGCAGCAGCAGCCCCCAGCTTATCGCGCAGGTTTTTAACATGCACATCAACGGTTCGGTCAAGAACCGCCTTCTCCCGGCCCCAGAGATAATCCAGAATTTTATCCCGGGAAAACACCCACCCCTGCTTTGAAGACAGCAGCTGTAAAATTTTGAATTCCGTGGTGGTAAGATCAACTTTTTTGCCTTCAACGCGGACTTCAAATTTTTCCAGATCAATGGTCAGAATGCGCCCGATTTCTATCTTTTTCGTATCATCTTTCTGGACTTGCCGGCGCAGCGCCACTTTTACCCGTGCCGTCAGTTCACGCGGTGAAAACGGTTTGGTTACATAATCGTCTGCACCCAGCTCAAGACCCAGTATTTTATCGGTTTCTTCAGCCTTTGCCGTCAGCATGATGATCGGGATTTGCGCAAGCCGGTTGTTCTGTTTGAGATATTTACATATTTCGAATCCATCAGCATCGGGGAGCATCAAGTCAAGGATGACTAAATCTGGCGTCTGCTTTGTTAAAAACGACAGGAAACTCTCCAGATTGGCAAAACCTTTGGTGTCAAACCCCGCCTTTTTCAAGTTTATGGATACGAGCTCTACGATGTCAGGTTCGTCGTCTATGATGGCAATTAATTTGCTCATATAGCTCCTGAGGAAACAGCCATGTGGTCGTAGCCGGCATTAGGGCACATTCAGAAAAAATCTGCGCTGCCGGCGGTCAAGCCTGCGAATGCCGGCACGGTGAGCATCCTCCAGTGCCCGCTGGTATTCTGCCGCCGTCACTGCCCGGCATATTTCAGGAAATTTCCCCGCCTCGCCGCACGGCCGATATTGATTCATAATATTCACATAGGTGTCCGGCGAAACATACTCCGCCAGAAATTGCATAAGGTTATGGGTGCCGGCTACGTCTTCGGGCATCACCAGATGCCGCACCAACAGGCCGCGCTCTGCTATTCCCTGCTCGTTCAGCACCAGAACTCCAACCTGCCGATGCATCTCCATAATTGCCGTCCGCGCCCGCTCCGGATAGTCCGGCGCATTGCAGTAGCGGCTGGCACTTTCGCTCGCGGCAAATTTTACATCCGGCATGTAAATATCAACAATACCGTCCAGCAGTTTCACCGTTTCAACCGCGTCATAGCCGCTTGAATTATAGACCAGGGGAAGGCGCAGGCCGTCTTCAATTGCCTGGGGGAGCGCTTCAAGTATCTGGGCTACCACATGCGACGGCGTTACCAAATTGATATTATGTACCCCCTGCTTTTGCAGGTGAATCATGATCGCGGCAAGACCGCTCGCGTCCACCGGGATGCCTGCGCCGCCATGACTGATATCATAATTCTGGCAAAATACACAGCCCAGGCTGCAGTGGGTAAAAAAAATGGTGCCTGAACCGCCGCTTCCGACTAAGGGATCCTCCTCGCCAAAATGCGGGGCATAACTTGAAACCAGCGCATGCCGGCCGGTTCGGCAGAATCCCCGCTCGCCTGCCAGTCTATTTACGCGGCATAACCGCGGGCACAGAGTGCAGCACGCAAGAATTGCCAGCGCTTTTTCTATCCTGTCCTGCAGGATAGAAGTTTGATATGCCCTGAGATAAGCCGGTTCCATGCATGACTCCGCATTGACCAGCGTTCAGCAGCCAGAATACCGTGGATGCTCAGCGCGAGCGCTGACCGCCGACTGCTCACGTCACTCCTGCGGCAAAATTACCACCTCGATTTTTCCCCGCAATTTTTCAGCAAAACGCTGTGCATCGTTCTCAGAGCCAACAATCGCATTATAATGCATGGGAATTGCCACCTGCGGCTTTATGGCAAGGGCTGCCTGCACTGCCTCGTCTGCAGTCATAACATAGGTTCCTGAAACCGGCAGCAAGGCGATATCTGCCTTGAGCGTCTGCATTTCTGGAATGAAATCCGCGTCTCCGGCATGGTATATCCGCACCCCCTCCACCGTCACCACAAAGCCAAGCATTCCTGAAGATCGGGGGTGGAAGTTCTTATTCGTATTGTAGGAGGGAACGACTTCAACAGCTAAGGTATCTACTGTGATCGTGTCTCCGGGCTTCACCACCCGGATAGTGCCTTTCAGCTTTTTTGCGGTAACCGCATCGGTAACAATCACCGTGTCCTGTTTCTGTATTTTTCCAACATCGTCTTCGGAGCAGTGGTCAAAATGCTCATGGCTTATGAAGATAATATCTGCCGGCACAGCGCTCTTTATTTGATAGGGATCAAAATAAATAATTTTGTCACTGTCTATTCTAAAGCCGTCGTGCCCCAGCCAATGGATTTTTTTTAAAACAGCCCGCACCATAGCGTCCTCCTTTTGCGTATGTTGTTCATATTACTGGTCACTCACGATTATCAAATAGGACCTCCCGTATGTCAATAACTATTAGTAATTAGTTAAGAATTTTTCATTTGTTCTTAACACATACTTAACACAGGCAGTCTAAAATAATAGTGGCGCTTGGCATCAAAGCAGATCGTAACGCAATGGCACAGAGGTGCGCTGTGGACACATTCAGCCTTAATGAAAACGTCTTAAAAGACATTTTTAACTATGCCAGGCCGTTAGGCCACCGCGAAGACAGTGTCACCCTGAATATCGGCTTTGGATTCCTCTACTATGGTCTGGTGCGGGCTTTGAAGCCGAAGCATATTCTGGTTATTGGATCAGGTTTCGGCTTCAGCGTGGTATGCCTCGCCCTTGGCATGAAAGATAACGGCAACAAAGGGGCGGTGACCTTTGTAGATCCTTCCTATTCTTTGATCAAAGACGGGCCGTTTAAAACAGTTGGCGGCGTAAACCAATGGGCTGAGCCGGAAAAGGTGGTTGAACATTTTAAGCGGTTTTCTGTCGAGCGGATCGTTACCCACTATAAATACACCAGCATGGAATTTTTTAAATATTACCAAGTGTTGCACTTAGCCGACATTGACATCGCATTCATTGACGGCAATCATGCCTTTCATCAGGTGAAATACGATTTCAACAGCGTGCTGCGGCATTCCCATAAAAACACCTATATCTTCTTGCATGATACCAATTTATACCTCCGCGAACTGCTCAAGCATGCCGGGGTCAAGAAGCTGGTTGACAGCCTTAAACAGGAAGATGAATTTTTTGAAGTGATCAATTTCCCCTTTTCTTCCGGTGTGGCGCTGATCCGGGTTCTCAAGGATAACACATGGCAGTTTATTCACTAACCAGCGTGCTTCTTGTCGGCGGCATTTTGCTGTTCATTACCCTGTTTCTCTGCTGGCGTTTTATCTGGTTTTTTCGCAATCCCTCCCGAAAACCGCCAGCTGGATCGTCCATCGTAAGTCCAGCGGACGGAACCGTGGTGTATGTAAAACAGGTGGAAAAAGATGAAGATGTCGTGCTGGTAAAAAAAGGCTTGGGTGCGCATATCAAAGACCTTATCCACGAAGATCTCGCGTTCCCCAAAATTGTCATTGGTATTTTTATGAGTCCGTTTAATGTCCATTATAACCGAGCGCCACTGTCCGGGCATATCGAACGTATCCGGCATTATCCGGCGCGCCGTAATGTATGCATGCTGCCCATGCATTTGCGAACCATATTCAAGAAAGAGCCCCTGTATAAAGACAGTCTGCATATTTTATATAACGAACGAACCGTAACCAAACTCAACGGTATTTTTCGCGGCGTCCCGATCCCGTGTTATGTGGTACAAATAGCCGGGAAACGCGTCAATCGTATTGAGAGCTACCGGCATGAAGGCGATTTTATCACACGCGGCGCCGTTTTCGGCCTTATCCGGATGGGCTCCCAAGTAGATCTGGTGGTGCGCCAGGTAACGGGGATGCACATTACGGTCAAACCAGGAGATAAAGTCCGTGCGGGCGAGACCGTGCTCATTGACTGAGCTTTTTTAGAGCGAGCAACGCAATGAAACATACCCTTATGCCGCCCCAGACCACAAAAGCCGATCTTCATGTTCATTCAAAATTTTCCAAACGACCCACCGAATGGATTCTGCAAAAACTTGGCTGCCCGGAAAGTTTTACCGAACCACTGCGTCTGTACCAGATTGCGAAACAACGGGGCATGAACCTGGTCACCATCACCGACCACAATATGATTGATGGATGCCTGGAGATAGCCCATTTCCCCGATGTCTTTATCAGCGAGGAAGTTACGACCTATTTTCCCGATGACCACTGCAAAGTACATGTTCTGGTTTATCATATCACGGAAAAGATCCACCACGATATTCAGGCACTCAGGGAAAATATTTTTGATTTGGTAGCCTATTTGAATGACCACCATGTTGTGCATGTGCTTGCCCATCCACTTTACGCGGTAAATGAGCGGCTTACGGGAACGCATATTGAAAAACTGCTGCTGCTCTTTAAAAACCTGGAATTAAATGGCGCGCGCGACGATCTGCAGAATTCCTGCTTAAAGGATATCTGCGCATGCTTACAGCCGCAGGACATCGTTCGGCTTGCTGAAAAGTACCGCATTATACCCCCGTTCCCGGAGCCGTGGAAAAAACATCTTACTGGCGGGTCTGACGACCACAGCTCGATGAATATCGGTAAATCGTATACGCTTATGGAGGGTGTCGTCGGCGTTGAGGAATTTTTGGCCGGTATTGAGACAAACCAGATTCAAGCGGTTACCAGAGTGACGAGTCCGCATACCCTGGCGCATGATATTTACTGTATTGCTTACCAGTTCTATAAGAATAAATTGCATCTTGAACGCCACGCAGGCAAAGATGTCTTATTGCGGTTTTTTGATCAACATTTACAGGCAAGCGCTGATGAGACCAAGGGACTATTCAGCAGAATTTACCGGTTATTAAATCACAAAAGTCAGGCGAAAAACCGTGAAACCGCATACCAGAACGTTCAGGACGCCCTGCGCACTGAAGCATATAAGCTCTTGCTTGACGACCCCCATCTGGCAACAGCTGTTAAAAAGAGAGACGATCATGCATATGCCGTGGAAAAGACCTGGTATTATTTTGTACAAAAGCTTTCGGATACGGTGCTGGCGCAGTTTTCTAACTATTTTCTTGACCATCTTACCGGGGCGAATATTTTCAGCATTTTTCAAACGATCGGCTCTGCAGGAGCGCTCTATGCGATATTGTCGCCTTATTTTCTGGCGTTTTCGTTGTTTACCACCCAGCGGCAGTTCAGCATTAAACTCCGCAAACAGTTTGTAACATCAGACCCATCAGCACCCACAGCGGCACAGCAACCTAAAATTGCCCATTTCACCGATACGTTTTATGATGTCAATGGTGTTGCCCTAACGCTGCGGCAGCAGCTTGCTCGGGCGCGCACAACCAATAAAAATTTAACGGTTATCACCTGTGATGACGTTCACGCCTCTGACTGCCCGGGGGTAAAAAATTTTGATTCCATTGGCGTGTATCGTGTGCCGGAATACCCGAACCAGAAATTATGTTTTCCCTCTTTGCTCCAAATGCTGAATTACTGCTATGAGGAACAATTTACTCACATTCATTCTGCAACCCCAGGACCGATTGGATTGGCGGCGCTGCTCATCAAGAATATTTTAAAGTTGCCCTTCAGCGGAACCTATCATACGGCGTTTCCGCAATATGCGCAGTATCTTACCGGGGACACGGCCATTGAAGAATTGGTGTGGAAATATACGCTCTGGTATTATGCGCAGATGGACTGCATTTATGTCCCCTCGCAGAGCACCGCGCACGAGCTCCGGGCAAAAGGCGTCAATCCAAACAAAATAAAACTCCTGCCCCGTGGAGTTGATACGGCGCGGTTTCACCCGGCAAAACGCAACGGCTATTTCGGGCGTCACAATGCCGCACCCGAAGGCTACAAAATCCTCTATGTGGGACGCGTATCAAAAGAGAAAAACCTTCCTATTTTAGCCGCCATGTTCAAGCGACTGTCACGCGTGATGAGTAACGTCATGCTGGTTATTGTTGGTGATGGGCCCTATCTTGCCGAACTACAGCATTCCTTGCAGGGAACCCGCTGTCTCTTTACTGGTTACCTTGACGGTGAAGAGCTGGCGGACGTCTATGCGTCTTGCGATCTGTTTGTTTTTCCCAGCGCCACCGATACATTTGGCAATGTGGTGCTGGAAGCACAGGCCTCAGGGCTCCCGGTGATCGTTACCAATGCCGGTGGTCCCCAGGAAAATATCATTCCCGGAAAAACCGGCCTCATCGTTGAGGCCCATAACGAACAACAGCTTTTTGAAGCAGTTCATGCGCTGTTATCTGATCCGAATCGCCTCAAGACCATGGGGATGGCAGCACGGCAGTATATGGAAAGCAGGTCATTTGATCGTGCCTTTGATGCCCTGTGGAAAATGTACCAAACTGCGGTATAGAAGGAATCAATGAAAGATAGTTTTCCGCTCAACTGGAGCTCTTGTTAGGGAACCATTGAGAGGAGCGAACATTCCCACAGCGCTGTAAGTGCTTTCAACCAGATAACCAGAATAGTGACCCCACAGAGACCGAGCAGGAGATCTGCCGGGTCGAAATCACAATTATTCATCCCATCCATAAATTTCTGCAACATTCGTAATACTGCCATGACAGAGCCTCCTTCTTGTTATGAAAGTATTTTTTTGCGCAATTTTCTGAGCGCTATTACTTCAATTTGCCGCACGCGCTCCCGGGACAGACCAAATTTTTTACCGATTTCAGCAAGGGTGTGTTCACCGCATCCATCCAGGCCATAACGAAGCTGGATAATTGTTTTTTCTCTTTCCGAGAGTATTTGCAGCACCTGGGCACATTCGGCGCCCTGCTGTGCTCTAACCACATTATCAAACGGCGATGATGCGGTGGTATTACTCAGAACTTGATGCAACGGTTGCGCGTCCTCTCCTACCGGCGTTTCTAATGAGAGCGTGTAGGCATGGGAACATTGCAGCACGGCATCAAAATGGGGCGTGTCAACACCCAGGCTCTCTGCCAGCTCAGCAGCGGAAGGTTCTTCGCCTCCGGTTTGCCGCGCATGATGCATGGCCCGATTAAGTGTTTTTAATTGTTCATGGACATAAAACGGGAGATGGATAAGCTGTATTTGTTCGTCTGCCGCACGGGCGATTGCCTGCCGAATCCACCAGTAGGCGTAAGTGCTGAAGCGCACTCCTACTTGCCAATCGAATTTTTCAACCGCTTTGATGAGGCCAATATTGCCTTCCTGGATCAGGTCTTCAAATAGTAAACCGTGTTTTATATATTTTCGTGCCACAAATACCACCAGCCGCAGGTGGGCTTGTATTAGCCGTTCGGTAACCGCGCTCATGCATGTTTCCAAGGCGCGCAGTTGTTCAATAATGCCACCCAGCGCCCTTTTTTTGAGGATGCCGCTCCTGCCAGAGGGAACCGTGGTCAGGTCAATAATATGCGCAAGCGCCGACAAGTGAACGTCGCGCAGCGATATTGTAGCAATAAGCTTTTCAAGGGCTGCACTGATTCGTGCTTTTTCATGAAGAAACGTTCGACGTGCATGCAGGGATACCGGTTTTCTGCCGGTGCTTCGTTTTCGCTGCTGCAGCGCTGCATAAAGCGCTGCCGCCTCTATGGATGCCGCGAGCAATTTATGAATCGTGCCGGGTGCGGGCGGCAAAGACTGTTTATTCAGCAATTGTCCGATGCCCACCATCAGAGGCCGGATTAACGTCCGCCGTTTTTCTCGCAGTTCGCGCAGCTCCTTTACCAGTTCTTCTTCTTCGGGCGGTGACGGACGCGGAACGGCGCGCAGGTCATTGAAATATAACGGCAGGACACCGGCAGCATCTGCCGTCAGTCGGGTACGGGACACGTCGCCGCATTGGGCATCGCAGTCGTTGCAGCTCGGCAGCTCTAATGCAGTGGAATAACGACGGCAGGTAGGTAAGCACATGTTTGTCAACACCTCGGGTACAGCACAGTTTGTTTCCATGGTATTCTCCGTTGCTGTTCAAGAATGATTTTTTTTACGGACGATCCGTTAGGATTATGTTGAACTGTTGTTGCGATCACTTTCTCGGTTCCTTGGTCAGTGCCCTCGTTTTTAAATTTTATACGCCTTCAATATGAAGACTAAATAAACAGTGCATGAAGTTTAAATGAATTATAAGACTCAGGAGAGCGGGGAAGGAGTGGCACTAAAAATGCGCCCTTGTGTAGGAAGTATAAAGCAGAGCCGCGCAGGCACTGCCATCTGTGGCGGGCGGCACCCTTTAACAGACATGATGGTACTCTTATTTCCAGAAGTAGGGTAGCGGTTAATCTACACTGCCGGCATAGTGTCTATGGGCGTATTGGTTGAAATTGCCTGGTTGAGAATTTCCTTTTTTCTGTTTTCAGACAAGCTGGTGCAAAAAATCGGGGGGATTGCAATAAACTTGTCTATATACTCCTCTACCAGAACGACCAATTTTGCATCTAACCCATTCTCGTTCATGCAGAACCTCATTACTCTTAATTACTGTCATCTAATATCCTGTGCGCTGATGAACAGAAATGTTGCGCACAGGTAATGTATATTTATAGTAACAATCCATTGTTAAGGGATGATGAAGTTTTTGTTAAATTTAAGACAATTTAAAAATGCGAGTATTAAACGGATTCCGCAACATGATGAGATTAGTGGTTGCCGGCTTCCATGTTGCTTCTTGGTGCCGCCTGCAGATTAACAACGTCCTGCTCTTGGGAAAGCTCTCGTGCCACATAGTTTAACAATGGGCACAAACAGTAACACTCATACCCATAGTGCAAAGAATGCGGGCAGCACTCCGGCCCACTGCCAATGCAGGTGAAATAGTCCTGCAAAAAACGACGAGAATTGAGGATTGCGGCAAACCCATTACTGCTGCAGGCGAACCGTTTCGGGCAGGACAACGCCTCCATTATAGCCTGAGCGTTTTTTTGTATTCGGACATGCATGAATACTCCCCATGATATCTAACCGGTTTATATAATGTATATCTTCCTACGGAAAAGCTTCTATAAAGATTGCATGAATTTTGTGTGAAAAAAGGTTGTTTCCTGGTCAGAGGTATTGCAAACGGAGTTTTTTAATGGCTCAGGAGATAGGCACGCAGATGGAATGCATCGGTGCGCAGCGGATTTGCCCGATCAAGTTCGTCAAGCAGGTACAAAGAAGCGGCCTGATCCTGCCGATACAGGTCTTGAGCCATTGCCAGCAACGGATCATATGCAGCGCTGAAGTCGGGGCTCATTCGGATGCAGGCAAGCAGCGGCTCCTGAATTGCCTGGAGAAGAATTCGGGAATCCTGTGTGGGCGGTGTGCGCAAGCCAATTCTGAGAAAATCATCACGGGCCACCCAGTAACGGGCAAGGCGGTGTTGCGCCTCCTGCTCGTCCTCTGGCGGCAGAAGTATCTTCTCCGGGGTTAGTTTACATGAGGCCAGAAGTTCCATTAAACATTGGGATGGGTTGACGTGCTCAGTATAGACAACACGGGGAGCACCGTGCATTACGACGGGCATATCATCGGTATTTAAGGGGCCATCGCCTGCATAGTTTCTCAAACTATCCTCATCTGCGATGAACCCGCCCAGTAGATCATAGACGTTGTTGAGACGATACGCCTGAAGCTGTTTCTGCAATGCAGTACCGATCATACGCTTCTCATACCAATCAGAGCGGTAATACTGTGGCGCAGTGCCGCCCAACAAGCCGATGATCGGTTTGTTCAGGCTGTAATAGGCAAGGTATGCCCGGCAGTTGGGAAAAACAGCAATGAAGGTACGGATTATGGTGCGCAGCAGAGCAGTGTCCAGTTGATAGAGTGGCAGCCACTGGCAAAAAAGCCCCTGCGGCTTTAGATGATTGCGTATGGCGGTAAAATGTTCTACCGTATACAAAGAACCGGCGCCATCGCGCGCAGGATGAAAGAGGTCGGCGACAATAACGTCATAGTGTTGGACAGATGCATTTATAAAACGGCGGGCATCAGCAATTTTTATGGTGAGATTCGGATGCACAGAAACATCACCGGTTGATTTAGTAAAGTAGTGCATCATATCAACTATTTCGGGTATCAGTTCAATGCCGATTGCCTGCACACCCGGATGGGCTGCTGCAGCAGAAAATGTCGTGCCGGTTCCTATCCCGAGATAAAGAGCTGTCAAGGGATGCGGATGCAGCAGGAGCGGGATATGTCCCAGGCGTTTATCCACAAAGACGGTTGCTGTGCTTCCCATGTGGAACTTGTCGTTTACTTTCAGCCAGCGGTCGCCGTGCGGATCTTCCACGGCCGTCACCGCAGCCATGATACCTTCGCGATGCTCAAGGATAACGCCGCCCGCGGGTGTTGTTACATATTGTAATGGCAAGGGGTTGAAAAAAACAAAGGCGCTGCAACCCAGTCCTGCTAAGGCAGCGACGCGCGACTGGCCGCTCATCCCCAGAGCTAACAGGGCATAGCCAGTTGATATGGCAAGCAAGGCATTTTTTAAGCCCAGCAGGGGCAGCAGAACTACTCCGAACAGCAGCGGGGCAAGCGATGCTCCCAGCGTGTTTAACCCGAGGGCACGACCCAGCCCCCCATGAGAGATGACCGCATGTTGCGCCAGATGGCTGAAAGTCGCTCCCATGGCAATAGTAGCAGGTAGAAAGGTCAGACCGGCAACGATCATTTCAGCAGTCAGCATTTTCCAGAAGTTGCCGCCGGCAGCGGTGCGCAGTGTTGCATAGGCACCATCAGAAACGCTGAGAGTGGCTATGCTGCATAAACATAAAAAAGATGTAAGGCAAAAAAGACGATATAATTTTTGTTGCGGCGCAGCGTTGTTTCGCGCATACCGCTGATACAATCCTGCACCGCCGGCAGTTCCCAGCAGATACATGGTTACAATTGAAGAAAAGCTATAGATAGTGTTTTCAAATATCTGACTGAGCGCGCGCATTACGAGCACTTCAAAGCCGATACCCAGCAGGCCGGTGATCCATAATATGCCGAGTAACGGGATCGGGAGAGCCATAAAGACAGCATTGTCTGTCGGGGACGCCGGATGCTTGGGGATTTTGTTTGCAAGGAACATTGTCAAACCGCAGCAGAAGAAATTGAGCCCGGCTAATACCAGTGTTGTTGCGGCACAACCAAGTCGTGGCACGAAAAAATAAATGGTTAAAAGAACCCCCACGACTGCCCCGAAGGTATTTGCCGCGTAAAGGCCGCCAACCGGTCGCTGGTGCTGGTGCAGGCGTGTATAAAACCGTTCAATGGCAGGCAGCGTCCCACCCATGCTCATCGTTGCCGGCAACAGCAACAGCAGCGGTAAAAAAAAGGCAAGCGCCCAGTGGCGCATGGGCGACGGCTCAATGCCAATCACGTCATGAGCGATCCGGTTTACGGACGGGATAAGAAATACAAGCGCTATCGCCCAGGCACCAATGACCAACTCCAACAGTAAATACCAGCGGTCCGGCAGAGGGCTGCGACTGATCGGCCGGTCAAGAACCCATGCTCCTAATGCCAGACCGCTGAAAAAGGCCGCAACCACAGCAAGCGCCGCAATGATCTCATGCCCTAAACCAACCATAAGCATTCTGGCCCAGACCATTTCGTAGCCAAGGCCTGTAATTCCTGACATAAAAAGCACCGCGTATAATAGAAAACACGCTGTATTTGCTTTATTCATGATTCTCACCTCTATTGTGTATGGCAAAAAGACGGGGCAGGTATTTCCGCCCCGTCTTTTTGTTGTTGCGGGATGCAACTGCGGTGTTTACTTTACATACACAAATATCGGATTTGAATAAAACCACAGATCAGCCCAGGCTTCTTGAGCGCCATCACGGCCCAGATTATCTGTTGCCAGGTAATCAGCCAACGGGTTGCCTTCAGCATCTGTTTCATACGGCGTGTTGGGCGGCAGATTGGTTCCGCGCAGCCGATAATATTTGCTCTTGTCAGCGTTGATTTTATACACAATCACATTATAGCCATCCTCCACTTCCCAGTCAGCAGCGGTAAAGGTTGCAATCACCTTTGTTGTTTCATTAACCGCCTTGGTATAGTGAGGATCTGAGGGACTTACTTTGCCGCTGATTTCACCTTCAATGAGGTCAATGTGGTCAACAACCGGCACGTCGCCGTTGTTATTTAGCGGAGGGCTTTTGAATTTAATCTTAATGATGACTGGATTTTTGCTTGACCGGGGGACATTCAACTCGCCACCCATCGTAACAATATCAGCTTTATTGCGTGCCGTAAATTCCAATTCGCTAATGAGATCGCCGTGCACGCAAAATGAATTGCCGGACCGTAGCCCGTCAACAATCTCCTGGGCAGAGTATGTGCCGTCGCCATCGCTGTCCTTCACGAAGGTGTAGGTCTTCTGATATTCTCCCGGCCAGAAATCGTCGCCGCCATGGCTGTAATGCAGATGACAGTCTGAGTTGGCAAATAACCACCACCGCCTGCCTTCGCCTAACAGGGCATCCCAGAGACCGCCGATTTTTGCCGAATAAATCCCCGCGCCACCATAGGTTCCGCCAAATGCCTTACTCGGCGAATAGCCGCCGCGTTCCGGATCAGCCTGATGGCCAGGAAGGCTTTCAAAACCAAAGCACACATCAGGTGCCGCATTATTCATATCGCGGAAATGCTCGATGTTGTAGCCGGTAGAGGTCTTGTTGTCAACCCAGGGGCCCTGGCGCTCAGGATGAGCCAAAACTGCATAGCTGGTTGTGGGGTAATTTTCCTGCAGCCAGGCGACCGCTTCGACGGCCTTGGGATGGAGATTGGGTAACGCCGATTTTGTCCACCCCTGAGCAGCGCCGCCGGTCGTGTCGGCGTCGTTTTTGTCAAATTTATAATCAAACTCTGCCAGCACGTTGCAGGTGGGCTTTGTTTCATGAAACTGTTCGTTAATATTACTTACACTACAATGTTCGTGGCCGGGGACGTTCCATTCGACGCCCTGAATGATCACTTTTTCCGGATACATTTCCCGCGCTTCAAGGCAGTCAAGAAAAGCCCAGTCGCGCAGGCTCTGCCACCGCCACATGATCTGATGACCGCCGCTGACTTTTACATCTCCGATAATCGGGTTGGGAGACAAAAGATCAAAAAATACATCGCCGCCGGTATCAACACCATATTTTCCCCAGCGGGTAAACCCTCCGCCGTGTCCCGACTGCGCCCACCAGTCAAGACCGTAGTAATTGTTTTTTTCCATCATCAACCCGTAGGAATAACTGCCGTCGCTGTAGGTCGTATGCTGGTGAAAATCGCCTGTTATCCATTTGCCTTTTTCGGAAGCAGCAGATGCCACACCGTGGGACATGAAAATCATTCCAGCTCCCAGCAGCGATGCAAGCCCTTTTTTCAGCAGATGTTTTCTGTAATCCCATAAGTGTTTCATGATAACTCCTTTCTGTTCATGATTGTTCGTTGGTCTTTACATGGTTTCATTTTTAAGTTCGTCTCTTTGGTGTTTTGCCCGGCACGCCGTGATTTTGTTTCCGTTTATTTTTTTCTCCACCTCCCTTCTCGGCATTTCTCCTCGTTTGTCTGCGCGCGAGGTAAGTGTGCCGCATAAAAATAAAAAGCTTATAAAGATGCTATGAATATTCCGTTAATTATGAAGAGGCGCGGTTATAAGCGGGGTAGGGAAAGGTGACGTGTTGCGGTTACCAGTATTATTGACCACATTTAATTGACAGCTTTATGCACGCCCAAGAGGAAAAGTAACAAGACCACGATGCAAAGAGAAGAGATGACCTTGAGAAACGCCGGCTGCACAGCACAGACATGCGGTTTTTTAAACAAGGCGTGAGCATGCTGCTGATAAAAACAACCGCTAACCACTAGGCGGGGACTGCCGCTTCACGGCATGAGCCCCCGCGATCATCAACAACGGCCGCACACGCTGGCAGTTCGTTATTTTGGATAAGAAAGGGTGATTTTGTAGGAATAGGGATTTGCGCCAAGCGATTTGCCCCAGTAGCCGGTTAGAAGATATACAGTAATTCCAGGCTGATAAACGGGAATGATTATTTCAAAGGTGTTGTTTGAAGCGCTGCTATACAGACTGTTAAAATACGGCATCATGCCGTTGCCGTATTGCGCAACCGCTATGCCGATAATGCGGTCGCCATAGTCAAGCTCATCCTGCACCTTTATGAACAGCTTGTCGCCGGTCCAGCCGATCACAAAAATGACACTCAGATCAAAGCTCAACGGGATAGCGTTGGCGAGCTGTTTCTTAATTGGATAATCGCGCATTCCCTCCGTTATGGTGTAGAGACCGTATGTATAGGGGGCTGCCTGCAGACTCAAATCCGCTGTTTCCAGTTGTTCCCCAGCCTCGCCTCTGGCCAATTGGGACTGTTGAGCGCGGGCTGTGCCCAGTGCTGACAGCAGCACAACGGAGCAGAGCAGTAGGCTGGTGATATATATATGATTGCGTTTCATGTCCTGTTTCTCTCCTTTTCAATACAATGATCATGCCTAATGCCGCTCAGCTCCCATGAACCACTGATTGTAATAACAGCCATGGGGAGTGGCATCTTTAGTCCTTAATGTTAAAACTCATGATTTTGTATGCGCCCCGATATTCAATGATGGCGCCAAACAGTTTTAGCTCAACCTCTTTGCCTGTTTCATCCTTGGCGATAATGCGCGCGTCTTCATGCGCTTTATAGGTTTGTTTCGTGAAAGGGGTGTTGCCAGAAGTCTCGTAGGTCGTTACCTTTTTTTTAAAAATTGTTTTCACATAATGAAACTTTTTGCCGCCATAGCGCGCAAGTACGGTGCGCAAACCATACCTGCTTTTGGTGTTCACATCTCCCCAGACAAAATCGTATTGGTCTTGCCATTGCTTAATTTTACCAATCGGCAGACCGGGGAAGATGAGTTCCCTGAATTCCTTTTCGGTGATGCGCATCGCATCAAGCTTCTTGAAATTGTTCTCATAGAGAGCGGCAAGAACCGTTCTCCCGATTTCATCAATTGATGGTGCGGTATTGGTTAATTGATAGCGCGCTGCACAGGAAGTCATAACCACGGCCGCCACAACCAACAGAAGCAGAGATGAAACACTGCCGACCCGAAGGCCGGCAGTGTGCTTCTCCCGAGCATTGAAGAACAACCATGCACCGTATAGTGGCATGTGCGAGGTGTCCATTACAGTAGGGATCCCTTCTGGATATCGCGTTTGAGTTTTAGAATTACCAGGCGCAGCCCGACAGTTGACTTTGCCCCGATTTTGTCAAGCACCGCCAGAATCTGTCGTTTTTGCGCTTCGCTCAATACGACAGAATTAGAATGAAGTGCTGTTTCCACCGTGGGCAGGGAGCTAATAAGCAATGCCGCTGCCTGCGCTTTCAGGGCCGGGTCGGCTTCGAGAATTGCCGATACCTGTTCGCCGTATGCGTAGTATAGTTTTGTGTACATTCTGCCTTTCCAGCTCTTCCTCATGACCGTATCGCGATACTGCCGCAAGATATTGAGCTGCGGATTTCCCGTTCCCAGAACGCGGGTGGCTGGGCATATTGTGGTGCTGCAGCCGTCGTCAATCAGGCCGTTGCAATCGTCATCAATACCGTTGTCACAGATTTCTTCCGGCAGACAGTTGCATCCTTCATCAAACTGTCCATTGCAGTTATTGTCAATGTCGTCATCGCAGATTTCCTGTGCGCCCGGGTACACGGTCGGGTCGTCATCATCACAGTCAAGCGGCGGTTTTACTCCGTCGCCGTCGCGGTCTGAAGCGCCATAGGTGGTCCAGGGCTTTCTGGTCCAGTCGTCCTCAGGGTCCACTGCGCCAATAAAGTCAGTGGCGACAATGAACGTGTTTCCCTGCGGCGGAGAGGCAAACGGTACCGTACCGTCAATTGCCGGAGAACCCGGCTGGGGTCGGAAATCAGGATCCTTGGTATCGTATGGGTTGCCGAGGCGGGGATCTACTTCTTTGTTATTTTGCATGATACTGGTCATGAACTGAGCAGTGGTAAAGGGATAGCTGTCAACCTCCTTGTCCGTTGCATCAGTGTTAAAATTAGGGTTATTGTTCCAGAAAATATTGTTATCAACAATCAAGTTACCCTGTTGCGCCTGCTGAAAGGTGGCAAGGTTGTCAATGTCAATGCCGGAGCGTTTGAATCCCATGACAATTGAATTGCGGATATTGGCTGCGGTGCCCCGGCGCAAGGTCATACCATGGGTGCTCTCACTGCCAAAATCAGGGTCGCCAACTATCGTAAAATTGTATAGTGTCCCCTTTGATCGGGGGGTTGCGTCATAGGCTTTGTCAAGATTGTCAGCTTCAATGCCCCGATCAGCCTCATCGCCAAGCTGCTGGATCACGATAAACTGCGCACTCCCGCGCCACCCGTCGGTCCAGTCAAAACCGTCATCACCGGCAGCAGTGATGATTGCATATTTTACATTGGTAGTGCCGCCGAAAAATTCTATGCCATCATCCTTGCTGTAGCCAACCTGCACATGGTCAACGGTGGTTCCGGAGCCGACGCCTTGAAAGGCTATACCATTCAGCTCATTATCGGGGCTGAACTGGATGCCGCCGTATTCAACCCGCACATACCGCAGCGTGCCGCTGTTGTCAGCCTCATTACAGTCTGCGCCTGAGCAACCGAACACGCCGGTATCCCCTTCCCCTTCCTTGGTGCCACCGGGAACGTTGAGGGTGGAATACCCGTTTATGATAAGCCCGCCCCAGTCAGCGCGCTGGCGCGAATCACTGGGCTGGTCGCTGGTAAAAATGACTGGATTGGTTTCGGTGCCAATGGCAACCAGTTTGGCGCCGCGGTCAACAATCAGGGCGGCAAGGGATGCTTTTTCCCCAAACACCGTAACCCCGGCGTTGACCGTCAGGGTAGCCGGTGCACGCACAAACACCGGCCCCCGTAACAGAACATTTGATGACCAGGTGGTGTCGGTGGTGATTGAACCCTGAACAACTGTTTGTGCATTGCCGTGCGTGAGCATCATCAGTGCGATAACTGTCGTTAAAATACTTACCAAAAGTTTTTTCATGAGCGTCTCTCCTTTGTGTAACATGTGGTTCGTGTGATGTTTAACATTTTGACCATGGTGTAAATTTGATTTTTGTTCTCACCTCCTTTTTTCGTGCTACCATTTATAAGATAGGCCCAGCTTGTATGTTCTCCCCTCACGATACTGGTGAAAGATTTTGCCACCCTGCAGATAGGTAACGGGATCATCTGAGATATTCTGTGCGGTAAATTTCATTTCCATGTTTTTACCCAATTTTTTTATAAGCACAAAATCAAAGCGCTCCTGTTCATCAATAATAACGTCCGGCAGCCCCAGTGCCCCGATGCTGCTTATTCGCTGGTCGGTAAATTTATACATGAAGCGCGTCGTCAATCCCCAGTTGGGGTTATCATATTCAAGGGCGAGGTTAACCAGGTTTTCAGGCTGACCAACCAGGGGGCGCTTGAGTTCGGTGGGGACAAAGCCGGCAGCCGGCTCAATCTCGGTTTCTGATTCTGAATACACATAACTGCCCATGAGAGAGAAATAATTGAGCTGTTTATGCAAAAACCCGAGATTTTTTCTGAATTCGCATTCAACCCCCCGCAGGTAGGCGTCCTTCGCATTGGTCCAGGAAAGACGCAACTGGGTGGTTGGCTGTATGGTGGGTTCAATAGCATTGGTAATATCTTTATAGAAAACACTCAATGCCAGCAGATCAGTTTTATTGATGAACCATTCCGCGCGAAAATCATAACTTTTAATTTTTGCCACCTGCAGGTTGGGATTGCCTTTTACGGAAGTCCCGCCTATGACATCGGTAAATTCGAAGGGGGCAAGCTCATGAAACTCCGGCCGCGCAACCGTCTTGCTGTAATTTAAGCGGATATTAACCGATTCAATAGGGCTGTATTTGAGCCCATAGGACGGCAGCCACGAATCCTCCTGTAGAACAGTGGTAATGATTTCTTCAGGCCGGAACAGATTAAAGGTACGCACGTTGATATGATTGCGCTCAAATCTGCCGCCGGTAACAAATTGCAGTTTTTTCCAAAGCGTTAGGTCAAGTAGCGTATAACCGGCAGATGTTTGCTCTACCGCCGTATAGGAGTCGGTTGAACGGGTGGTTTCAAACAGTTCCAGTTCGTACGGGTTTATATTGGGCGGTATGAAAATTTCTTCAACAGGTCTTCTCAAATCTATATATTTCACATTGCGCTTGTCGTAGGCAAAACGGCGCGAGTTGAATTCGCGTTTGCGGTAGTTGTAAGCTGCGCCAACCTGAACTTTGGGCACCAGCCATCTCGTGCCCGGCAGCGTGCTGTTCCAGTCCAGGGAGGCATCATGCATGCGCTCATCCTGGTCGGTGTACTGACGCAGCGGGTTTTCGGTGTCCAACGCAAACGTGTATTCCTTTGTTTTCGGATCAAACAGATAGAGATAATCCCGCATGTCCGGATCATACAGGGTTGCCACAGAATAGTTGTAATGCCACTTCATTTTGCTTTCCAGCCAGGAATCAATGGCATGGTCGCCGGCAAGCTGGCCGGTGTAGATCTGTTCTTCCAGCCAACGCAGACGTGTAACCCGCACGTCGGTTGCCTTGTCAGCGTTAAACCCTTCATAAATGCGCGCCTCATCGGTCGCATTACGATCATAGAACTGATTAATAAAGAGCTTATGGTCAGGGCTCAAATCAAAGCCTACATTAAACATCCCGCCCTCTTTAACATACTGAAATGAGCGCTGAAACTTATAGGTGTTTTCGGTGCGCAGCTCGCCGCTCCCCGCTATCGAATAGGTATTTAACTGTTCATCCGCACGGTTATACATTTCGTTCTTATAATTCAGAACCAGGTTTGCGCCGACCTTGTTGAACTTATTGCCGATATAAAAACTGTAGTCGCCATTCAGCGGCGCATTTCTCCGGTACGTGCTGTAGTTGTTGGGAAATGCCTCGCCGTAGCGCTCCAGATCTTCCAATGAAAAGTTTCCGCGCCGCACCGGTTTGTTTTTTGGGATTATACCAGGCAAATCCCGGGTGCCGTCATCGTATCCCAGCCAGTCTTTTGAACCACCATGATATGTTAAACGCTCCCGAAAGGTAGTTATGTCATTATAGTTGGCGGTTGCCGACAACTTTGCGGAGAATTTTTCCGGGATGGCCTTGGTTTGAATCTGGCATAATCCCCCGGAAAAATTACCAGGCAGGTCTGGCGAAAACGTCTTAATAACATTGACATAATCAAGAATACCGGCGGGAAACAGATCAAGAGGCGTCTCCCGCTCGTTGGGTCTGGTAGAGGGCAAAATAGAGTTGTTCAATGTCGTTTTATTGTAGCGCTTGGGCATACCGCGCGCCTGCATGTATTTCCCCTGGTCCAGAACGACGCCGGGCATGCGCGTCAGAATGCCCGCAACATCGGATTCGGGGATTTTGACGATTGTTTCGGCAGACATGCTGTCCATGACGTTCGCCATTGCCTTGCGACGGGAGAGGGCAATCAGTTCGCTTGCCTTCTGCGCTTTGCCAACCACCTTCATCTCCTCAATCTGCACAGTAGCAGCAGATGAAAGGCTGGCATTAACTGTTTTCACCGCATTGGCCGTGACGGCCACCGGATCAACAATCTTGGTTTCAAGCGACGGCGCGGTTATGACGAGCTTGTAAGTTCCCGGTGGCACAGTCAGCGTATAGCTACCGTTTTTATCACTCACGGCGGAAATTCCCGAGCCGTCCCGCTCTCTCGGGCGCGTTATTTCCTGAGCCTCTACCCGTGCCCCGGATACCGCCTTTCCTTTATCATCAAGAATGGTTCCGATAATTTTCCCCATTATTTCCTTTGGAGAGCCTGCCGGCTTATGCTCATCGGTTTGCCCCTGTGCCGTGCGTGACAGGAACAATATAAGCATGAGAACACACCACAGGGAGGGATTGATTGTTAATTTGAGCATACCCGGAACTAATTTCATCAGGCGTCATAGCAATAGAAAAACCGTACGCTTTTACAGAATTTCAGGAAACTGAATGGCATTTTTAAATTCGACCATTGCTTTTCTGATATCCTCGGTGGGATTGATCATTTTGAGCAACGCCTGCGCTTCTGTTGCCTGTTCTGGATACTGCAGCGCTTTTTGCAGCCAGCGTTGCGCATTAGCGGTATCTTGGTCTCTCATGGCGCAATAGCCTGCCATGAGCCATTCTTGGCCGTCCGTGGTGTGCTGGGCTGCAGCCGCATAGCTTATTTTAGCCTCATGATAACGCTCCTGAAGATAGTAGAGCTGTGCCTTGAGCTGCAGCCGCTCAAAAGTGGTCTGCTCTTGCAATGCTTGATCAATAAACTTGACCGCATTTTCATAATCAAATGCTGAATAATACGCAGTTGACAGCTTTTCATAGGTTTCCGGAGCAGGGACTTCTTTTGCCGCCTGTGCATAATACTCAGCAGCTTTCTGGGGAGCACCGACCATCGCAAATAAATCACCCATAAGGTTCAACTCTTCCCGATCCAATCCATGCAGATAGCCGTATACCTCGTAGGCTATAGTCGCCTTTTCAAACTGACTGCTGTTGAAATAGAGCTGGGCCAGAAGTTTCCAGTTGTCAGGATTGTTTGGATTTTTTTTGTTGAGCGCGCTGACAATTTCTATCGCCCGTGCATAATTCTTGGAGGGTATATAGGCATTAACCAGCATGCTCACGACGTCATTGGTCAAACTGTTATGTGTGGTAATCAGCGCTTCGCCGACCTCAATGGTCTTTTCCAGGTTATTGCCCTGAAAATAGGCAGCCATTGCCATGAACAATGTTTCCGGGTCATTGGTGGTCTGCAAGCTGAACGCTGTTTCAAATGCTTTGCCGGCCTTTGCAAATTGTTTGGTCTGATAGTACAGCTTGCCAAGATTCATCCACAGGGGCTCGTACCGCGTTTCCATTTCCACCGCCTTTTCCAGATGCTGGATCCCTTCATCAATTCTGCCTGCCAGGGCATAGGCAGTGCCGATGTTAAATGCCACCAGAAAATGGTTGTCTCGGGGCCGTTTTTTTAAAAATGTTTCAAGGATCTCAATCGCTTTCCCAAAGTTATTCTGATTAAGTTCCTGCTGGCACTCGTAAAGCGCCAGCTTGGTATTTTCGGGGATTTTATCCCAGTCTATGATAAGGCTTTCTCCGGCGCTGCAAAGCGCTGGCCACAGGAGAATACAAAAAAGTATGAACAACTTTTTCATGGCTAAGTCTCCTTGCAACATGGTTGCTGTTAATTGGGCATGAGACAAATTTTAAAGGTTATTCCAGCTCATAGGTTATGGCCGTCTGGCACCAGCACGCAACCGGCGTGCCTTTGACCTTCGCGGGCTGAAAGCGCCACTGCATGACGGCGTTTCTGGTTGCATCCTCAAAGACGCCTTTGGGCTCAGCACTCAGTATTTCAACATCCTTGACCATACCGTCTCTATCCACCAGGAATTTAAATGCGACTTTTCCGGTGATGTTTTCGCTGGCGGCTTTAGCAGGGAAAACCGGTTTCGTTCGAAACAGTGCTACCGGTTTGGCATCAACTTTTGATTCATCCCAGATTTTTGAGCCTATTGAAACCGCCAGCCCTCCCATGTCCGGCCCCCGCGAAAGCCCCAGGTCAAATTTAAAGCTCCCGCCGATGGCGTCAATGTCCATTTTGGGTACAAAATTTTTCAACTTGGGCTGCACCTGTTTTTTGGGCTGCTCCTCTTTTTTCAGTTCCTCTTTTTTGGGCGGCGGCGGGGGCGGTTTGCGGTAGTCAGCAAGTCGTATTGCTTCACCGCCGCGCTCTTTTTTTACCGGCGCACTAAAACGCAGCGAGACCGGCAATCCAAAAATTACCACCATATTCGCCACCAGTGCTGCAACAATAGCCGCCGTATGGCGGGCAACGGGTGAATGGAGCGCAATCATTCTTCACGTTTTGCTGCGATGGAAACTGCCTTGGCACCCGCCAATCGGCACTGGTCTATCACCTCAACAACGATTCCCGTGTTGCTTTCTTTGTCCGCCACCACAATCACCCCGTTGTCCGGCGTGTCGGCCAGGCTGCGCTCAACCTGTGCGCGCACCGAGCGAATGTCAATGGGGCGGTTGTCCATATAAATAGACCCGGTTCTGCTGATGCCGATGAGTATCGGGGTTTTATCCCGGGATTCCGCAGATTTCGCACTGGGGCGATGCACTTCAAGCCCCGTCTCCTTGACAAAGCTGGTAGTGACTATAAAAAAAATCAACAGCAGGAAGGTCATATCAATCAGCGGCGCCATATTAATTTCAATGGGTTTTTCTGAATCTGACTTGCGCTTGATTTTGATCATAAGGCGAATTTCTTTCGGATATGGCGGGTCAAGTCATCAATTAAATGGATGCAGCGTTTTGCCCGTTTTTCAACAAACAGTTGCACATACATACCGATGATGGCCACCACCAGGCCAAACTGGGTTATGATCAGCGCCTCAGAAATACCCCCGGACATGGCGTGGGGGTTAGAGGTGCCGTAAATATTCATCACTTTAAAAATTTTTATCATCCCGCACACCGTCCCCAGAAGGCCCAGCAACGGCGCCGCCGTAATCAGGCAGGAAATGATGGTAAAATGTTTCGTCAGTTCGGGGACAAAACCTTGATGGGCCTCATCCAGAATTCGTTGATCAAGCCCGCCGTAGCATTGTTTTGCCAGCAGCAACCGGTGGAGAAACCGCTGATACAATCCGCCGTCAGGGATTGACGAGGTTCCCTGACCTAAATGCTGTATAACCTCATCTGCGGTGAGATCGTTTCTGGTCAGTCCCGCCAGAAAAAAATAGCGTTCTGCAATGAAATACCCTAACAGCAGAGAAACAAACATCAGCGGCAGCATAATCGGTCCGCCCATCAGGATATAGTCACGGGCTGAAATTTCCCACATCATGACGGATTGCCCACCCTTTTCTTGACAGCGTTGACCAGCATCATGGATTTTTCTTCAAGCGTGTTTATGATGTTGTTATTGCGACCCTGAAAATAGCCGTGCACGAGAATAACCGGAATTGCGATCATTAGTCCGTATTCAGTGGTTACCAGCGCTTCAGAGATACCACCGGACATGAGCCGTGGATCACCCGACCCATAAATGGTGATCATCTGAAAGGTGGCAATCATACCGGTAACCGTTCCCAGAAGCCCCAGCAAGGGTGCAATAACAGCAATGATCTGCAGTGCAGACATGTTTCTATCCAAGGGTTTCAAGGAGCCTTGGATGGTTTCGTCGAGAACCGATTCAATAACCTCAATCGGTTCAGTGCGATGCGTTATGCCCGTGCTCAACACTTTGGCCAGAATAGCTTTGCTGCGGGCGCACAAGTTCAACGCCTCATCCCATCTACCCTGCTGAATGACCGGGGTCACCGCCGCAGACAGCGATTCGGTTTTTCTGCTTTCCCAGAGCAGGATTAGAAAGCGTTCAAGCGCCAGCAAGCCAGCAATAATACCGATAATACAGATAGGCCACATGAGCGCCCCACCGGATTTTAATTCCTCCCACCAGTCCGGCATATCAGCTATAAATCTGAATGCGCCGCCAGACGATGGGTCAATGAACAGACCCGGCGATTTATTCTCTATGAATTTTTTTGCTTCGTTGATATACCGGGCAGGCATTTTTACATAAAACTGAGAGAACGCTTCCTTGGAAGGCGCATATTCAAGATATCCAACATTGCCGTTTTTGCGCCAGAGCGCGTTGAAATTGCCGATGCGAACCACTTCGCCGCTGGTTGCTTTTCCCGAGGAATCAACATAGGTCAGAGAGGACACAGAAACCTTGCCATTGCGATTAATTTCATCAAAGATCAGATCACCCATCTTCTGGATGTTTTCCAGCGATGGAAACTGCATTTGGACTACCAAGGGGGCAACTATTTCTTTTCTCCCCGGCGTCTCCGCAGAAACCAGCGACTGACTCAGCGCGACTCCCAAATCCTGGGCAATGCCTTTTGCCGAACCGGCAAGCTCATCAGCTTCAGTTTTGATCTCCTCGGCCCGCTTCTGGATTTTGGCTATTTCTTGCTCATTTGCTTCGTAGCGCTTCTTCAATTCATTATTTATGGCATCCTGGGTTTTTTTCTTCTGTTCCAAATCGTCAATCACTGCCTGCAGCGTGCCCTGCTGCTCAAGTATTTCAGCCTCTTTGCGCAACGCCTCGGCGCGGGCCTTTTGTGCGTCAGCCTCTGCCTGCTGCTGGGCTGTATTGATATCCGTACTAGATTGACGGACAGAATTTTGTGTCTCCTGCTGCTGCGTTTCCTCTCCCCAAAGCGGAGGAACAGCGATCAGGATAGTAACCAGAGTGAGAACAAAGAGGTTTTTCACGGAGCAATCCCCCGTATTGGCAGATTGACAAAATCAACGGGTCGGCGCCGTTGGGTAATATCCATTGCTTTTTTAATTTCCGGGGCATATCGGGAGGGCAGTTTTTCCCATTTTTTTCCGTAATAAATACCAACCTCCTGCTCATCCAGCGTCTGCATAAGCAGGGCGGTGCGTCCCAATCTGAGCACATGAACGGCAAGTTTTTGACCCTGGTAGGTGATTTCTTCCCTGGTGGTCTCAACCGATTTGCCATAATCCATTTCAACGCGCAGACCTTCAAACACTCGGCGCAATTTTTCAGCCAGAGTCACTTCCGGATCGGCCAGTATTGCTTTGAGATTGGCGACGCGTTCGGTGCGTTCCTGGAGCAGAAACGGAAGATCAGCGTTAATATGTTCCTCCATGCGGGCAACTACTTCATTCAGATACGGCACTAATGCCTGACGCATTTTTTCCATTTCGATTATTTTATTGTTGGTGCGGGCTATGTATGCGTCCTGTTTGGCAACGATTTCCCGCATATGAGCAATCTCAACATTGGAAACCTCAAGGGCTTCCTTGAGCTGGTAGTATTTTGCTTTCATACGCTCCTTTTGCGCCTGCCACTCGGACAATTTCTTAACCGTTTCCTTGCGGGTCTTAATTGTTTTGTCTATGGTGTTTACAATGGTATCCGGCTGTTCAGCAGACGCCGGGTGGCTCGACAGCAGGGCAATCGCGAAAAACAATAGAACGCTTTTTGCGGAAAAACTCATTTCCTCCCTCGCTTGTAAAAAACTACATTGATACGTGGTATTGCTACGTTCCAAGGATCTGATGGCACCGTTTTAGTAGCGATTTGTTAAGAGAATATAAACTTTATGTTAATCTTTGATTAATTCTATTCTGCGGAGCGCTTTCTGCTTTAACTGGCGAACCCGCTCCCGGCGAAGGTGCAGTATCTCGGCAATCTCGTCCAGGGTCTTTTCCTCAAGAAAAAACAGATGAAGGATTGTTTTCTCAAGTTCCGGGAGCCGGTCGGTGGCGGCAAGGATATTTTTAATTGTATCGTTCATCGTTACTGGGCAGCGTCATTCAAGGGCGATACGATTTACCGAGTAAATAGATATGGGTATTTGGCTAAGGAATTATAAAGTTTCTGTTAAGTTTTCGTTAAAAGTGTTGCACCCCGCGTGCAGCTCATCCCCACAGGTATGATTTTTTTACTTTCGCTGATTCGGCTCCGCCTATCCCGAAAGCTTTTCCAACGGGGCTTTTGCAACACATACCGGCAGGAATAAGATGTAAAATCATTTGTGCGTTTTTGGAAAAAAGATTATGTAAAAGATCGAGCACCACGAGGTGCCTGTTCTGCAGGAATGATTTGTTCGGGATAGAAGGTTGAGCCGGTATGCGTGAAGAAAAAAAATCCGTCTGGTCGTGGGCGCTCTACGACTGGGCAAACAGTGCCTATGTGACGGTTGTCATGGCTGGGTTTTTTCCGGTCTTTTTTAAGCAGTATTGGAGCGCCGGTGCTGAGGTGACGGTATCTACCGCACAACTGGGGCTGGCAAACTCGCTTTCGGGTCTGGTGATGGGCGTGCTTGCGCCGATTTTAGGTGCAATTGCGGATCGCGGACAGGCGAAAAAGAAATTTCTTATCTTCTTTACCTATTCGGGCGCGCTTATGACCCTCGGGCTCGTTTGGGTGCGGCAGGGCAACTGGCAAATGGCTGCAGCACTGTATGTGCTTTCAGTAATCGGTTTTTCCGGTGCCAATATTTTTTATGATGCGCTTCTGCCCGGCGTTGCGTCCAAAAAAAAGATGGATTCGGTTTCGGCGCGAGGATATGCGCTTGGATATCTGGGCGGAGGACTGCTGTTTGCCGTTGCGATCTGGATGACGGCACGGCCTGAAGCCTTTGGCATCGCGTCCAAGGAAACAGCGATCAAAATCTCCTTTATTTTGGTCGGTTTGTGGTGGGCGCTGTTTACCATTCCGCTCATCCTGTTTGTTCCTGAAACAGCAGGTGCTTGGGAAATAAAATCGCCCACGCCGATTCGCGACGGCTTGCGACAGATACAGGCAACGTTCTGTGAAATCCGCACCATGAAAAACATTTTTCTGTTTCTGCTTGCCTACTGGTTTTACATGGACGGTATAGACACCATTATCCGCATGGCCGTTGATTATGGCCTCTCCCTGGGCTTTGTCTTTACCGATGTGCTCCTGGCGCTGCTCATTACTCAGTTTGTGGGGTTTCCCAGCGCCTTGGTGTATGGAAAACTGGGAGAGCGCATCGGCGCACGGAACGCGATTTATAGCGGCCTTGGTGTATATCTGGTAGTCGTTATTTGGGCAATAGTCATGAAAGATAAAGCCGAATTTTATGCGCTAGCGGTTTTGATCGGTCTGGTGCAGGGAGGGGTTCAGGCATTGAGCAGGTCTTTCTACGCGCGCCTGATTCCTCAAGAAAAAGCGGGGGAATTCTTTGGCTTCTATAACATGCTGGGAAAGTTTGCGGTCATCATCGGACCGGCATTGCTGGGGGCAGTCGGCAATCTCACCAGCAACCCACGGCTGGGGATAGCAGCCATTGCGGTATTGTTTATCGCAGGTGGTAGTCTATTGTATTTTGTTGAAGAAAAGCAGGAATAATGGCGAGTTGTGGTGCTGAAACGATAGGCCCCCGCGAATAACAGCAGCACCAGTATAGAAAAAAATGAAACTGGCAACTTGACCTACGGAAGCCAAGCTGCCAGTATTTACAAAAATCATACAAACAACGGTTGTGTACCAAGCCGTTTAGCAAACAACAGTGTCATCTACAGCACCGCGCCTCTTCTAATATCGCTTTTTAGTTTCATGATCAGCAGCCGCAGCCCAAAGCTTGATCGCTTGCTGATTTTATCCAGCACGGCCAGTGCCTGAGCCTGCTGGTCGTTCGTCACAAAGAGGTTACCGGTATTTAAAGCTCTTTCCACTGTCGGCATAACGCTGGCAAGCAAGGCTGATGTTTGTGCCATCAGTTCAGGATCAGCATCAAGGATGGCCGACACCTCGTCGCTATAGGCATAGTAGAGCTTGGTGTAGATCCTGCCTTTGAAGTTGCTGGCCATGATGGTGTCGCGGAAATTCCGCAAAATATCAAGCTGCGGATTTGCAGCGCCCAGCAATTTTGATGCGGCACACAGCTGGCAATTTTCATCAATTTCGCCATTGCAGTCGTTATCTTTGTTGTCACGGCAGATTTCTTCTGCCTCCGGGTGGACAGCCGCATCATTGTCGTTACAGTCCGTGTTGTCTTCAACAAAACCAAATGGCGCGCTGCATCCCGTGGTTGACATGATAGCAAAACCGTAGCCGTCCCCGTCAGCATCACGATAATAAACATTATGCACTCCTTCATCTATATCACCGTCACAGTTGTCATCTATGCCGTTACAGATCTCTGCGGCATTCGGATGAATGCGGGCATTGCTGTCATTGCAGTCCTTCGGGCCACACTGCCCGCCTTCAATGTTGAAACCATCTTTATCAGTATCGGTGCAGGTTGCAGATATGGTAGAGGTCGTCGTCGACCCGTAAGCGGTGGTCGTCGTAGTGGTGTTAACAGGAATCGTTGTGGATGTCGTGTTGCTTGAAACCGTAGTCGTGGTTGTGGTTTCCTGCCGCAATCCGAAGGTCGTCCAGGGTTTTCGAGTCCAGTCATCACCGTTAGGGTCAATAGCGCCAATGTAATTAGTTGCCACAATGAACGTATTGCCGTTCGGCGGTGCTGCCACCGGCACGGTGCCGTTAACCGCGGGAGAATTTGCTGCTGGACGAAAATCAGGATCATGCCAGTTATAGGGATCACGCAGCAGCGGATCTGCTTCAAGATTATTTCTCATATTATTAGTCATAAACTGCCGGGTGGTGAAAGGCAGCTTATCTTTTTCACGATCGTCGGCATCGTCGTAAAAATTTTGGGAATTATCAGCATTCATCCACCAGATGCTGTTAGATACTGTGATAGTACCGCTCTGCGCCTGTTGAAAGGTGGCAAAATCATCAATGTCAATCCCGGACCGGTTGAAGCCCTGCACAATGAAATTTCTTATGGTAGCTGCGGTGCCGCGACGTAACACTATACCGTTGGTGCTTACCGTGGTATTCCCATTAATCGGATCGCCGATCAGAGTGAAGTTATAAAGGGTAGGATTGGAACGGGGCTGTGCATCATAGTTATTGGCAAGGTTATCCGCTTCAATGCCTTTGTCGCAGTCAGCCACATCACACTGGTGCTGTGCAACGACAAACTGGGCGCTGCCTCGCCAGCCATGCGTCCAGTCAAAACAGTCATCGGCAATACCGGTCAATAAGATATATTTAACATTGGTAGTACCGCCGAAAAACTCAAGACCATCATCCTTGCTGTAATGAATCTGAATATGGTCAAGTGTCGTTCCCGAGCCAGTGCCCTGCAACGCAATGCCATTTAGTTCATTATCAGGGCTGAACTGGATGCCTCCGTATTCAACCCGCACGTAACGCAAGGTCCCGCTGTTATCATTTACATTGCAGTCATTAACTCCATCGGTATTGCCATTACAGCCGTAGTAACCAGTATCGCCTTCGCCCCAGGCATAGGTCCCAGTATTCAGGGGGGAATAACCATTAATGATTAGTCCGCCCCAGTCAGCACGCTTGCGATTTTCTTCCGGCTGGTCGCTCGTGAAAACAATAGGATGATTCTCGGTGCCGACGGCAATTAGCTTTGCACCCTGCTCGATAATCAATGCTCCCAAGGTGCTTTTCTCGCCTTTGGCAGTTACCCCGGGCAAGATCGTCAGGGTTGCTGGTTTGCGCACAAAAACCGGCCCCCTAATAAGCACGTCTGATGACCAGGTTGTGTCGGTAGTAATGTCACCCTGCACCACTGTTTGGGAATACCCCGTGCCACACAACAGAAATCCCATCAAACCCACCAGTGTAATTAACATGAATATTTTTTTCATTGCGCTTACTCCTTTGTGTACATGTTTAAAGCTGATTTTTTTGACCACAAATTTCTGCACGTTATCAAGTAACCCTCTTTTTTTCTTGCACACCCCCTTTCTCTTCTTAACGTAACGCGTTTTGCAGAAGTTCTGACAACAGATAAACAAACAATCAGCCTGGACTGCGTTCGGCTCGCAAAAGCACGGCAACGATTTCTGCTTGTCGCCCAAAAATTATATTACGGGGAGTTTTAAAACTGCTGCGTTAAGCAGACATAAAGATATTATTAATTATCAGTTAAAAATTGAAGTGATTAGATACCTGTTGCGGTGGGAACAAATGGCAGAGGCAACGAGACGTTAACCATCAATGCCTCGTTGGAATGTGGATGTTGCTTGTTGCGCACCATAAAGAAGCTATCGATCGGTTTCTTTATACGCTCTTTACCAAACGTTCACCAATTTTTCATTTGTCTTTTATATTGTCTTAACTTTGCAATTCTATATTAGCCAACAAAAGGTCGAGAGGTCTGTTGATAGTAATCAATGATAGTAAAGACCTCTCTGTATTTTACACAGGTGTCGTGTTTATTAAATAATCCTGCACCTGGCAGAAACAACTGCTTAATGAAGAAATGAATTGTTAAGCAGCATTCAGTAACCAAACAACAAAGGAGGTGCAAAAAAAGGAAAATTAAATTTCAGAAAAATATTTAATGATTACGGCAACAGTATGAGGAATCCAAAGTATTGCAAACAAGAAAAGGAGGAAAATCATGAAGAAATTGATTGTCAGTCTCATAGCGCTGGCTTCCGCAACTTTGCTGACCAGCAGCGCAAGCTTTGCCGTAGTGGTTGTGCAGGGCAACATTACCGGCAATGTGACATGGAATAAGGATGTGCTTCTGAGAGGTCCGGTTCTAGTTCAGCCAGGAGCAACCCTGAATATCAGCGCCGGTGTTACGGTTTATGGAGAAAAAGAAACTATTGGCGCTCTGGCAGTATTACGCGGCGGTAAGCTCAATATCAACGGCACCGTTGACAATCCAGTGGTATTTACCAGTAACCAGAAAAATAAAGCCCGCGGGGATTGGGGCGGTCTTATCATCAACGGCTACTCCAGTCTAAATCTTTCAAGTGGCACCGCTGAAAGCGAAGGAGTTCCCGGCACCTATGGCTGTACCCCTGCACCATGCGACGCAAGTTGTGCAGTTCAGGCGGTATGCTCTGCAGCGGGCAATCCAAATTGCTGTGATGCCGACCAGTGCTATGGCGGAAACTGTAACGAGAATGATAACAGCGGCACCATGCGGTACTTTCAAGTTAATTATACAGGCTACCGCTACACGGCTGAAAACGAATTCAACGGCATAGCGATGCAGGGCGTTGGCCGCGGCACCATCATTGAAGGTGTCCATGTTTATATGGCCAATGATGATGGAATCGAGTTTTTCGGCGGCACCAACAATATGAAATATGCCATCTCCCAAGGATCTGCTGATGACAGCTATGACTGGACTCATGGCTGGCGAGGCTGCGGCCAGTTCATCTTGGTTCACCAAAAAGCGGATGAGACTGATAATGGGATAGAAGCGGACGGGCAGGAAGGCTGCCACAATTGCATTCCCTATTCCGACCCCGTTCTCTATAACATGACGTTTATCGGTCAGAAAACTATGGGGAATGAAGGCATAAGGTTGAGACGCGGCACTGCCGGTGACATACGAAACTCCATCTTCGTTGATTTCAAGGCAGATGGCATAGATTTTACCAATTTTGAGACCATGCAACGGGCAGATGCGTTGCGGCTGGTGGTTGATAATAATATTTTCTACAACAACAGTCCCAACTTTGCTCCTGATACGGGCGAAGTACCCCCCATGTCACACTCAACACGGGAATTTATGACCTGTATTAATTATGGTACGCTTGATCCCGGGGAAGCCTGTTACAGCAATAATAAAGAGCTTGACCCCTTGCTCACATCAAAGAATTTTGACAAACCTGATTTCCGGCCCGCTGCTAACTCTCCTGCAGTCAACGGCACCGTGCCGGTTGCGGCCAAACCTTCCACAGGTGTTTGCGCTAATTACATTGAAAATACCACCTTCATCGGCGCTGTGGGCAACGTTACCCCGGACAATGATTGGACCAAGAAGAAATGGACCGGCTATGGTGATTATGACGGTGACGGCTTTGCAAACTTCCAAGATAACTGCCCGAGAGTACCTAATTCACCGGCACAGGGTGTTTGCTCAGCCGACTCTTCGAAGCCGGGACAGACATGCACTACTGATAATGACTGCTGGGGAGGGTGCTCGACAGTTGGTACGTGCATAAAGTCGCAAGCAGATTCAGATTCAGATGGTTTTGGTAATGTTTGCGACAACTGCCCGAATCACTGCAACAATAAGCAGCTTGATGCAGATGGCGATGGCATTGGCGATGTATGTGACCCAACTCCTGGGTGCGGTGGTGGCTGCGGCCAGCCTGAGTGCGAGTCCCAGTGCTGATTATTCGGGCCAATCATTCTGTGTTTATGCTTGCTACGGGTGAGTGAACGGAGTAAGAACAGAGCCGCTTTGCGGTTCTGTTCTTACTCAATTTTGACGACGCACACCCACGGTGGTTTTCGATTTTTTTGCAGAGTTATATCACTAGCCTTACTACCAATTGTTATATTTGCTGAATAAACAATACCTATAAAAAAGGAAAGGCTGTAATGCATATGAGACCAGAAAATAAATCAGTTGTAATGATCATTATTATAACCATTCTCTGGCTATCGGCGGTCCAGGCCGTCCAAGAAAATCCCAAAATTATTTATCAAAATGGGATGCTGACTGTTGATGCACAGAGGATAACACCGGAAGCACTGTTTACCGCACTGGGCAAGCAGTGCGCGGTAGAAGTGGTAACCCATGGGGATGTGTTCCCTGATGGCGAAGTAACCATCAGTTTTGCACAGCTACCCGTTAAGGAGGCGGTAAAAAAGCTGGTGAAAGCCTGCGCGCTTAAAAATTATTTAATAGATTTTCAAGGTGATTCCCCGGAACATAAAAGATTGGCCAAGCTTGAACTGTTTATCGGTGGTTCAGGAATAAAAGTACTTACCAAGGCAGCAGTGCCACCACCGTCGGCCAGCGCACCAGTCGTAGCAGAAATAATGCCTTCCGAAGAAATGCAGAACCTTCGCGAATCCGGCAAGCTTCAGGAGCGGCGGGCATTTCGCGAAGGATTTCATATGGACTATGATGGGTCAGCGCTGGTTGAGTTTCCCGAATTTAAGGGGAAACTTGAATATGAAAAAAGTGAATATATATGGAATGATGAAGCAAAAACATTCTCCCACAAAAGCATGAGCACGGTGCCGCCGGCCTTTCGCGACGTTGTTGGCGAATACTTGATTAAAGAATGTGACGAAATCGCCAAAGAGCGCAATGCGACGGTAATCACCCAAGGAATGGCTGCAGAAGCATTACAGCGAATCGGCAAAAATTTTAATATGCCTGAGTCGGTCATGAAAAACATTCCAAAAACATTTGAAGACCTTGATAAGCCGAGAATTCCCCTTGACCCAGGAAATCTCAATCCGGAGTATGAATAATATGAAAAAACGGAGTAATAAACTGGCGCGTAGAATTATCGGGTGGTGTTCCATAGGTTCAATCGTTTTAGTGACATCTGCTCAGGCAGCCTATTTTGTGCAAATTAATCAGAGCGGATTTGGTTCTAGCCATAATACCGGCGGACTTGAAGTTAAAACTATGGCCGTTTTTCAAAATAAATTATGTGTCGGCGTATCCAATCAGACACAAGGGGCGCAGATTTACACTTATGATGGGAAATCCTGGAAACAACTCTGTGAGGCCGGTTTCGGATCCCGGGAAAATATTGCCGTTACCGCTCTGCTGGCCACGGATAAAACACTCTATGCCGGCACCTCAAACACGGGAGGGGGACAGGTCTGGTGCTTCAACGGTACGGCATGGCGCTGTTTACATCAAGGGCCATTCGGCACTACCCTCAGCAAAACGATAAGTTCCATGGCTGTTTTTCAAGGGCGTCTTTATGTTGGTCTTTGGGATCAGGTGAGTTCAAAACCAACCGAAGTATGGGCGTTTGACGGCGAGGCAAGCTGGGAACAAGTTAACGAATCAGGCTTCGGCAGTCGGTATAATCTTAACACCGTGGCAATGTATGTTTCAAGCGTTGATGGCGCAGAGAAATTGTATGCGTTGGTTTGGAAGTCCTTTCAATACCGTGGCAAGGATGCGGGATGTGATGTTTGGGCCTATGACGGAAAGCTGTGGCAAAAAATAAATGAGGGGCGAGAGGGGTTTGGCGAAAAGGGCAGCGGGCGTGCCGGTATCGAGCCTTACTCTGTTGCCGAGTTCAAGGGTAAGCTCTATGTGGGACTGTGGGCATTTGAAGGCGGAAAATACTGGGAAATATGGGCGTATGATGGCAAGGACTGGGAGCTGGCAAACAGCAGTGTGGCCGGCAGCGGTAACGAATTGCGGCTCTGCATTGCTTTGACGCCGTTCAAGGACTGTTTGTTTGCAGCAGTTTCCGACGGTTTCAGCAAGTATGAACTGTGGACCTATAACGGCACAACCTGGTCAAAGCTCATCGGTCAATCGTCTGTCGAGCTCGAAGGATTGGGAAACGCGGACAACAAAGTGATTAACGCCATGGCGGTATATCAGGATCGGCTGTATATCGGGGTAGTTAACAGTAAAACCGGCTATCGTGTTTTTGAAAGTGCGTTTCCAGAGATTGCGCCGCGCCGTCAAGTGCTGGCAGTGGGCGATGCGGAGCTTTTCAGTTTGCTCGGTGGAACTGCGCCCGTGAAATGGAGTACGAGCAATCCGGCAATTGCAGCCATAGATGAAAAGACTGGGCTGACGCAAGCGGTAGCGCAGGGGGAATGTCAGATTATGGCAACCGATAGTTCCGGATACAGCCCCACACCCCTGCGCCTCATTGTTAAACCACAGGACAAGGCGAAGCCTGTAAACAGATTGATGGTTTTTACAACCGTCGAGCCATCTCGTGTTACAAATAACAACTCTGATACCACACTGCTAAAAGCACAAATTTACATGGTCGGTAGTACCCGTGCTGTCGAGTATGTCGAAACTGACCTTTCAGCGCTGCATCAGGGCGCCAAAGCGCTGCGTGATGACGGTACCCAGGGTGATGAGCAGGCGGGCGACAACATCCACTCGCTGCAGATAGCGGTTCCGACAGAGGTGCCGCCGGGTGACTATCCTTGTACTGTAATAGCGAAAGACGAGTTCGGCATTGAGGGTAAAGCAACCGCCGTCATCACCGTAAAGCAGCGCTATTCTGCACCTGAGATTGTAAGCCTAAAAACGATGGGCACCCGTGACCGCATCCCCATTCTGTTTAGCATAAAAAATCCTGACCGGGACGAGTGCAGTGTGACCATTGACTTCCGTTCTGAGAGCGGGCAGTGGCAGCCGGCAAGCATAGAGTCCAAGGCAGGCATAGTGTTCAGCAAAGGGTTTATTATCAAACTGGCGCAGAACCAGGATATCGGACATTATACCTGCGTCTGGCTTTCCGAGAACGACATCAAAAAGCAGGCAGGGACTTTTTATGTGCGCCTGACGCCCAAAGACGAGACCTCATCAGGCGCCGGTGTGATTTCCTCACCAATTATTATTGACAGCAAAAAGTCAGCAGCAGATGAAATGATCTATGTGCCGTCCGGCCGTTTTTATATAGATAAATACGAATATCCCAATCGTTTTGGATATTATCCCGAGGCTAATCTGACATGGCATGAAGCCTTGAAAAAATGCCAGATCCAGGGCAAGACCCTGTGCACACCCGACCAGTGGGAAATGGCCTATTACGGCAATACGAAAAAGCGCTACCCGTACGGTGACACTTACGGAGCGAAGGGACGTGATTTTTGCAATACCACTGGTTCAGCTGACAACGGAGTTGCACCCGCCGGAGTTTATGAGAACTGTGTTAATGATCTGGGCATTTATGATATGGGCGGCAATCTTTTCGAATGGGTCGGGCTGGATGAAAAAAATGTTTTCATGGCTGATACCAGCTTTATAACCGAATACATGACGCAGAGCCTTATCAATGTTGAAGATCCGATGCATCGCCATTACTATTTAGGATTTCGCTGTTGTAAACAAGAACATGATCGCTAGGCTGTTTAAAAGACAAACGTAAATCATTACGAAAGGAACAATAATGAGTTGCGATGTTTTGTTGATTGATACCATTTCTCCGCTCAGAGCTGAAAAAGGCCTCATTTGTCCGCTACCTGCGGCGGCACAAATGACTGGAGTCTTAGAACGGGAAGGAATCTCATTTGAAATTGTGTTTGCAGTCCCCCAAGAGGATAGTACAATTGATATAGTGAACGGCAGCGACATTGTATCGGGTGCGTTTGAGGCACAGCTGCGGGTCTTTGCACCGCGGATTGTGCTTTTTTATCACGATCCGGAGCTGATTCATTATGTCACACCGGTGTATCAGAAAACCAGAAACGTGCTTCCGGAAGCAATTTTGTGCATTAGCAGTGGGCTTGCCAGTGCCCGGCCGGATTATTTTTACGAGCGCGGCTTTGACTATGTATGTGGGGTTTCAGGCAAAGATGTGCTTGATTCCTTTCCACAACTGGTGAAGTCGGTCATCGTAAATCAGGCGCCCCCGCGGGGCAGAGTATATTCAGCCCCCAGACAATACGACCATCTCAATGATTATCCTCTCATCTCGAGGCGTTATTTTGATCATATAACCCCGCAGTGGTGTTTTCCCACGGGCGATGTGGAGAAATTCGGGTTGATTTTTGGATCAATCGGCTGCACCGGCGCCTGTGGTCATTGCCCTAATTCTGCGTACTGGGGAACGAATTGGCTGCCCATGAGCGCTGAGCGGATTTTTAAAGAAATACAGTTTCAACGTACGCACTTCGGTCTAAAAACCTTCTATTTTGGCGATCTAAACTTTTTTCCGAATAATATAGTCGCTTCAGATACCAACGGTGTACATCCCTATGCGGCAAAGAGGATGCAAAAGCTGGACGAACTGCTTTCAATACATGCTCCGGACACGCGGTTTATTTCCACTGTGCGACCAGATACACTTGCAAAACTGGCACAACATCACCCTGACCTGCTTGAACGCTATTTAAAATATTATCATTCCTGCTTTTTAGGGTTTGAATCATTCAGCCCCAACGTTCTCGCGGGGCTTGACCGAAGAATCACGACAGAAATGTTGCGAATGGCTATTCGTGTGCTTCAGGAACGAAATATAACAATTGTTGCGAGCTTTTTGGTAGGCAGCATCTGGGAGACCCCTGAAACGCTTGCCCAGACCGAAACTTTCATTATGGAAGAACTACCGTCATCGGCGATACCGCTTCTTAATATCATGACGCCTTTTCCCGCCACGGCATTCTATGATTACATAATAAAACAAAATTTACTCATAGAAAATGATCTCATACGGTTTAATGGTCAACATTTGCTGTTTCGGCATCCGGCATTTGCGCAGGGAGAACTTGAAGAACGTATTCAACAGTTCTACTACCGATTCTTCACCGAGCGTTACACCGGATAGCAGGAAAGAGATTACCAGGAGAAATCCTATGCGCGTTTTACTGATTCAGCCACCGCTGGTACCATTTGGAACTATGTTGGCGCCCAACTTGGGGCTGGCCATTATTGCTGCAGTCCTGGAACAGGATGGCTTTGAAGTGAAAATTATTGACGCAGCAGCAGAGAATTTAACGATAGACAATATTGTGGCACAGGCCGTGAAGTTCAGGCCCGACCTTGTTGGAGCTGGGGGACAAACTCCCATCAGCCATCTGTCTCTTGAAATATTCAGCCGCCTCAAACTGGAGGTAAGCCCGCGAATTATTACGATTGCCGGTGGACCACATTTTAGCTTTACTGCCGAAGAGTCGCTGCAAACATGCCCGCATCTGGACATAGTTGTCAGAGGAGAAGCAGAATACACCATGCGGGAGTTGTGCCAGCGCCTTGACGCCAACCAGCCAATTACAAATGTCGCAGGCATTACCTATCGCAGTGCAAATGGAATCGCCATTAAAAATCCTGACCGTCCGCAAATTACAGACCTTGACAGCCTGCCGTTTCCCGCTTGGCACCTGTTTCCCGTTAACAAATACCACTGGACCAACATACCCATGCTGGGCTCTTTCACATCCCGCGGCTGTAAATATCATTGCCCACACTGCATTACTTGGAAGATGCATAAAGGTATCAGACGCAGAAGCCCGGCAAGGATTGTAGCAGAACTGGTTTGGGTGAAAAAGACTTTTGGCGTTGACACATTTTTTTTCCATGATGATACGGCGTTTACTGATCGAGCCCATCTAGAAGGGTTCCTGGATGCCCTTGAAAGCAGCGGAGAAAAGCTCTATTGGTACTACGAAGCACGAGAAGACGACTTTATGAGTTTTCGCGACCTATGGTCGCGCATGAAGCGCAACGGCCTGTTCAAAATAGCGTTGGGGCTTGATACGCCTGATGGTGAGATACGAAATTACTATGGAAGAACTGCTCTGAAGGTGCGAGAAACCGAGCAGATGCTTTACCATCTGAAGCATCAGCTGGATATACAGATTTCCATATATCTGCTTCTGGGCGCCCCGTGGCAAACCGAATCTTCCATGCAAAAAACATTACGCTATGCAAAGCACCTGTATCCGCGCTATGCCTCATTTGTTATGACCACTTTTGTAACCCCATTCCCCGGTACGGAAATGTTTAACCAAATGTACATGCAGGATCTTATAACCACCTATGACTGGCGGTATTACAGCTTTGGCATGCCGGTTTTTAAAATGCAACTGCCGGCCGATCGCGCATTTCGCATCTACCGTAAAATGTGGATGGATGTATACGCCCGGCCCGTCACCCTGATTGAGATCATAAAAAATTTGTTTTCCTTAAATAAGTTTAACCGCGCCATCGCAAAAAATTTTCTTCGTATGCCCACGCGAATGATGAAAATGGCATCGGTAATAACCTTTCCGCTTCAGGAAACAAAACAACAGGTAAAAAAACCACCCTATGTCATGGAAAATACGGTTCGGGAAATTCAACTGGAAAATGCCTGACAAGTGTTAATTAGTGGTATGCGTAGAAGAGCCTGCTTTATTGCTGAGCGGATAGTATTAGTGGATACATTTGATGCGCAACGGTTAGCATGACTTAAGTATTTCTTGTCCCTCTGACTCAAACACTCCCGCGCGGCAGTTGAAAAGCTATTAGTGGTTCACCAGCCGACTTGCCCACCCAATTGGAGCATTCAATGCCAGACGCGTTGACTCATAGGAAAAGGTAACCGAGAGAGGGGAGCGGCTGAGAGTGCAAGACGAAGCGTCATGGACGAGGTACCTTAAGGGTATTA